>Ga0123357_10013548_pt1 | contig 10590 bp, 7 predicted proteins | sample TergutEmb28metaG_FD_89873 | JGI IMG/M metagenome (GOLD analysis project Ga0123357, IMG submission 89873) | Embiratermes neotenicus P4 segment gut microbial communities from Petit-Saut dam, French Guiana - Emb289 P4 | ecosystem: Host-associated > Arthropoda: Insects > Digestive system > Gut ...
TCCCAATGTGATATCCTGTAGTTCCCAATGTGATATCCTGTAGTTCCCAATGTGATACCCTGTAGTTCCCAATGTGATATCCTGTAGTTCCCAATGTGATATCCTGTAGTTCCCAATGTGATATCCTGTAGTTCCCAATGTGATACCCTGTAGTTCCCAATGTGATACCCTGTAGTTCCCAATCTGTGTAACGAACTGCACAACATTACTTCCTACAAAACAGTAGCTGTCAGTTTCATCTTCATAAAATACTCAGATCTCACGTGAACCAACCGTACAACAAAGTAAATCATACCATTTTGTTAAAACTAGTTGCTGTTTAATAATTAATTAACATTAATTAATTATTAATATATTTTATTAATTAATATTAATTAATAAATGAAATATTATTGAAATAAAGTAAATTTCCGATTAATTATAATAATATGTGATTGTACTTACATTGACGTATGCAGTTAGAGACTCTTATAGCATAACTGAATCAATTCTCATACAAAAGCATGCAAGATTTTTTTTATTGGTAAACAGTACAGATGTTATTTTGTGAGGAGGATGAAGTGAGAGAATTTGACCTGGGCGAAACAAATAGGGTGTACAGGAGAACTGAGAAATGTAATAAAATTTGGGTGAGAACTGAGGAACTTGCAAGACGAAGACATTAATGAGAAATCAAGAAGCCGATCCGCAATGTTAGCCTATGTGAGGATGCGAGCTTCATACGTCTTCCTGAGGATATGATCCTCTGGCGAGATCTTGTGAATACGCCTTGAATCTTCGTGTTCCATTAACGGAGAGGAAGCTGATTGACTTAGCTTTTCAGACGAACTCAGTGAGCAAGATGGTTCAGACTTATACTCAGGAGGTACCTGCTTCGAACTCGGCCGGGTGATCAGCTTTCCAGAATGACGTTTGTCCTGGTTTTAAATTACTTCCAGACAAGTCCCGGGGACATATCTGAATTGGGTCACAGTTACTTCCTTCCACTTACACGGCTATTTATTGTTCATTAACCATGTTACGGTCTGACGCAAAATATCCCGTGCCGCTGGCAGCATAGATAAAATAAACTATAAATTAAGAAGCAGAACTCATGAAAAATTCTGTCCGTGAGCTGAACAATAAAGCGACAACGTGGAGATACTTGCATTTGCCTACGATAGGGTAAGATGTTTTAGAGACACATACAGCTGCTTTAGATAAGCACATGCTTTAGAAATACGTACCGTACATGATTTACAGATTGGCGCAAGTACATTAGAAATGAACACAAATGCTGTAGAGTTAAGCACAGCTGTTTTTGATACATACAGATGCTTTAGAAATATGTAAGTAAACACTAGAAGTAATTCTGATGACAGGAGCGGCACGCTATGTCGCTGTTGGTTGAGACACTGGGCTACAAGATGGAAAGTCGTGGGTTCGAATCCCGACGCGGTTATTCGGATCTTTTTGCGGAGCTAGTCTTAGCCTCTAAGAGAAATGAGACGTAATGGCGGTTGGTGCTTAGGGCCGACAACGTTACCACCTTCACGTGCCAGTTGTCTACAAATTCTGGGAGCCTCAGCCCCCTGGAGCCATAAGGGTCTGTCCAGGCCTGTAATGGGGTAACTGTAACGGGAATATGCAGTTTGCCCATATTCCCTCGTGAAAATTCAGGATAATACAACTCTACATATTTCACTTTACATTTTCAAAAAACAAATTTGCCCCTGTACGTAATTAAGTACCACGCCATGAGGACGAATTTCGGCGATGGTGTGCAGTTCCACGCACTCTTAACCCCAGTGCTGGATGAAGGTTTATTCTTGAGTTTCACTCTTCAGTGGCCTTAATCACGGTACCCACAGTAAGAATGCTGGGTGGGGAATCCACCAACTTACTCCGGAAGTAGTGACGTACAGGAATATCTCTGTGAATCCAATCCAGATTCTCGGGCCCTATAGACCGTAGATTAGGATAGGTGTGCACAAATTTTCAAAAACGTCTAGGAGCTACATCAAAAGTGTAGCCGCCAGAAATGTGACATGAAGCAAGTTCCTTGCTGAGGACCCACAAATATGAGGCCACTCCGTGCAAACTTTAGTCGCCCGGGCAACCTGGCTTCTGCAATTCGTTCACCCCTGGGTTGGGGACTGTACTGCCTGAGTTACCCCGGCTCTCTGTCTCGATTACAGAACGCACAAGCGGCGTAAAGAAGACGAGTCTTTATGTTTTCATCAACATATTTCTTGTGCGCCCCCTACCATATTCTCATCTTTCTGTCACCTTCGGACGCAGTCATTACACGTAATGTATTCACCGTCGGGGGCTTCAAGGTATGAAGAATAAGCTTTATGTGCGGAAGCTGCTGTAGGAACGGTACTGACAGCTACCATTCCTCAGCTTGACCAAGATAGATGAGAAGATTCCTACACCCTACGCTGTTATTTCAGATACGCATTCTCTTGTACTGTTGAGGGGTTGCATTGCTCAACACAAATTTTCACTGTCATGGCCGAAACACTTCCGCGTGGGTCTGTGCCCCATAAAGAGTCATTGATTTTATTGAAGATTACCGTCTTTTGGAATGTGCTGCCATGTAGTTTGATAGGTAGAAAGTAATGTAACAGAGGAATTCTGCCTACAGCTTCTAGGTAGAAAAATAAGACGCGCGGAAAAAGGAAGGTACAGACATAAGAGAGGGCTGGAGTTGGTGTTGTGGAGGAGTAACTGGGAGACTGGTAACTGGGAGACTGGTAACTGGGAGATTGGTAACTGGGAGATTGGTAACTGGGAGCTTGGTAACTGGGAGATGGGTAACTGGGAGGTTGGTAACTGGGAGACTGGTAACTGGGAGACTGGTAACTGGGAGACTGGTAACTGGGAGATCGGTAGCTGGGAGATTGGTAACTGGGAGGTTGGTAACTGGGAGATGGGTAACTAGGAGATTGGTAACTGGGAGGTTGGTAACTGGGAGATTGGTAACTTGGAGATTGGTAACTGCGAGATTGGTAACTGGGAGGTTGATAACTGGGAAATTGGTAACTGGGAGGTTGGTAACTGGGTGGTTGGTAACTGGGAGATTGGTAACTGGGTGATTGGTAACTGGGAGATTGGTAACTTGGAGGTTGGTAACTGCGAGATTGGTAACTGGGAGGTTGGTAACTGGGAGATTGGTAACTTGGAGATTGGTAACTGGGAGGTTGGTAACTGCGAGATTGGTAACTGGGAGGTTGGTAACTGGGAGATTGGTAACTGGGAGCTTGGTAACTGGGAGATGGGTAACTGGGAGGTTGGTAACTGGGAGACTGGTAACTGGGAGACTGGTAACTGGGAGATCGGTAGGTGGGAGATTGGTAACTGGGAGGTTGGTAACTGGGAGATGGGTAACTGGGAGATTGGTAACTGGGAGATTGGTAACTGCGAGATTGGTAACTGGGGGGTTGGTAACTGGGAGTTTGGTAACTGGGAGGTTTATAACTGGGAAATTGGTAACTGGAGGTTGGTAACTGGGTGGTTGGTAACTGGGAGATTGGTAACTGGGTGATTGGTAACTGGGAGATTGGTAACTGGGAGATTGGTAACTGGGAGGTTGGTAACTGGGAGACTGGTAACTGGGAGACTGGTAACTGGGAGTTTGGTAACTGGGAGATTGGTAACTGGGAGATAGGTAACTGGGAGATTGGTAACTGGGGATTGGTAACTGGGAGATTGGTAACTGGGAGATTGGTAATTGGGAGATTGGTAACTGGGAGATTAGTAACTGGGAGATTGGTAACTGCGAGATTGGTAACTGGATGTTTGGTAACTGGGAGTTTGGTAACTGTGAGATTGGTAACTGGGAGATAGGTAACTGGGAGATTGGTAACTGGAAGATTGGTAAATGGGAGCTTGGTAACTAAAGGTGACCAAATGAGTGCAGTTATGTAGAGGAACAGTAAATGGAAGCAGTGGAGGTTACGCTTGATTCGTCAGTATTGAAGTACGTTTTTAAATGTAGATTTCGAAATTTGTATGCTTGCTGTTGAATTGGCAGTCGAATATCTTCAAAAAACACCTAACCTCAATAAAGGTACGTGTATTCGACGAAGTCTCAGCCTATAGGCCAAGACAAATTTCCCTGTTTACAGAAATTATACCTCCACTAAATTGTATGCCCATCAGCACATTATACCAGATTGCAGGCTGTCGGTTGGGCGGCTGGGCAATCGGGATCCACTTCCTAGCTTGGGAAAATTTCATCTCTTTTACACAGCGTCCAGAGTGGCTCTTGGGCCCCATTTAGCATCCTATCCAGTGGGGTACCAAGGGCAGTTTCCCCCAGGTTGTTACTATTCCAACAAATTTGCCGTGGTTATGATTACGTGGGTCTAAACCTCCACTCTCCTATGCTTGTTAGTTGCGCAGTACTTAATAAAGTACAGAGTGGATCTTTACTTTTGTCAGTGCCAGTGAGCTTCAATAAATGGCAAAGGGCATTTGCAGCGTGGTTAAGTCCACCCTGATTCTTTTCGTCTCTCGTATAAGATGCTGTAGGTACCTGACGCTGGTTTGCTCTGATCGACCGAGCCACTGCATTTACCGGAAGTTGCTTCAAGGGTCATTGTCTAAAGAACGTGACATCCTGTGCTCAGAGATGAGTTCTAAAATTAAACGTTTTACATGACCGACTCAATCTACTCTTTTATTTCTCTCAGTCTAGTGGAATTTTCTCAAGCAGCAGAACAGCAGATGTTATGTTCATGCAGCACATTTCAGACTGGATGCTATGGCAGATCGTGCTTGAATCACAGGCCTTCCTTCTACGTTCCAAAGGCAAAGAAAGTAGATACACGTAATGTAACAACCGAATGAATGATTAAAGGTTATTTGGTATCAGCATGACACAGCAGGTTGGAGTATCCGTGTGGAAACTGAGGAATGTTATCGGCTGTAATGACAGGTTTTGTGTTTTTATCTGCATTTGCGTATTCACTAAAAGATAGGGCAGTAGTATACTTGTCCACCCCAATAAGCCCTATGGGAGAATGGAGATAAGGCTCCAGACATTCTTAACTTTGGCACCTGATAGATATGAATGGTAAGTTTCACCCGTCGGCCGCTTTATCCCGGAAACGTTTCGCGATTGCCGTTGGATAAGATTTGGACTCGAGAGGCATAATGGATGCTACCCTGCCGGGAAGTAAATTCCAATTTGCTGATGCTTCAGGTTGTAGCCTTATTAGTGTAGTGACTGAGCTATCCCGCTTTTGGTATGCAAGGGATATACAGTTTGATTCTCGAGAAGTGTAACGACTCTTCCCATTAAGGATTTTCATGGCTTTTCTTCATGTTAATATGCAATGCAGTTGAGAATGAAGCTGAAATTGTCCCAGTACAATGTATATTAGAGGCCACGCCATGGTGGCGTAATACGCAGTGAGCTTGTCTTCTTACTTCTTAAACATCTACGGTCAGTGGAGGTTTGTGGTCGGTTTCACACCGTGCCCACTTTTCAGTTGAGTTAGAGGCTACTGATAACAACTGTTTTTGGATACAAGAGCCAGTCTAAACGCTGTGAACAGATAAGTGTCTTCCCCGCCCCTCCGGTTTTCCAGTCCGTAGCCTGACCAGACTTAAGTATGCCCTATTAAGTTCCATGTCTGTTCATTAAAGGAATATTTACACTCATGTAGTGAGCCAAAAAATACACACGATTACAGTGTGCTTTAACATATATTATTATCACCTACATGTTTCGGTGCCTCCGTGACCATCATCAGGGTGCAGTGCAATTACTGATAAAATAAATAAAAATTGCCAAATTGCTTACTTAAATCCACTTGATGTTGTGAAAAAATGCTTAATTTAACATTAAGTGGGTTTTACTTATGTAATTTGGCAATTTGTTTATATAGTTCGATTTCTGGTGTGTGTAAGAGAGTTCCCTCTTGTTCAAAGTCTCCAGTCCGGCTCTGGTGTCCACACAGCTTCGTATTCATTTGGCACCAAGGACTCTTTCTGGCTGAAGAGTGAACCTTACCATGAACATCAAATCAGTGCCGCTGTTGAGAACGTGTGGAACGATACCTCAGCAGCTTCCTGTGCTTTCGTTGTCTGTACAGGGATTTTGCCTTTACTCTATTCCATAATACTTTTCTTAAAACATGCACTTTTTGCGTAAATATATATATAGACGGCTACCGTATGATGAAACAGATTCTGGCTTAGGGTTAAGTGTATAACAATTCGCTATATTAACAGAAGACAAATTGGAGCTAGTTTATGTAGAAAATTTGGAGATTTTCCTACGGATTTCTATAGTAAAAACAAATAGTTGCACTAATGTATCAAATTTATTTTATTTTGGAATGACACTGTACATGTTTCGGACTGTCTTTCCGTCCATCATCAGGAGTTCAAGACTATACATACAACAACAGGCGGGTACGAGTTCCATCTCGTACCCGCTAGTAAGCAGACAGCAGTACGTGTACCTGTTTGACAAATGCCTGTTGCTGTATAGTCTTGAACTCCTGATGATGGACGGAAAGACAGTCCGAAAAATGTAGAGTGTTATTCTAAAATAAAATAAATTTGATACACTGGTGCATCTAATTGGTTTTACTATAGAAGTAATATTAAGTTATACGGCCCTATGAAAGTCAAACTTTTCCTATGGATATTTAAAAGGGAGTTATGCTAATCTGTGTCGTATATATATATACTAGGACACGTTTTATCATTGATCGGGAGTGCGTCTATTTTGTAGGAATTTCTATCATTTTTATGGGCTTTCGTATAATCGTAAAAAACGCATATTTGTTGTCAGTCCGTCCATCTGTCCGCATGTGTCAGTGCGGCTCCCACTGCATGGATTTTCGTGAAATATTATATCGGGGACATTTATGAAAATCTCGAGAAGTTTCAAATTGATTTAAATGGGGGGAAAATAACGGACGGTTTACATGAAGCCCTAAACACGGTTTGTTGTTACCGGCGCCCTTAATAGCGATAAAGGTGCTGTCTTTTAGTGGAATGGTATCAGGCCGTTAGGACAGCTGACGAGGTAAAAACACTACGTGAACGCGTCGCAACGTTACGTTATGCATATACCTTTTGTCTTTTTAATAATTACTAAGAGGATCAGAAAATGAAGCAGTAAACGGCAGTGATGGTTAGTTTTTTTCAGTTGGTACTGCAGTCTTAAACTTTGCCTGTAAGCGTACAGTGTCAATATTTGGGGTAATTGTGATTTAGAAAGGTTTAGCGGCTATAAAATGTAATGCTGTAACCTATGACAACCGTAGACAGATATTGAAATTAAGTAATGGAGATGTCACTTGAACACGTCTTGCTGCAGCGATCCTTTTTACTGTCTAGAGCTTCTAACTGCTTCTACACGTTTTGATGAACATTTTAGATAATAATGTCGAAAGGAACCTGATACAAGATGTGTATTGTGGTCTTTTGGGATGTGACGCCGAGGAATTCCAGGTTACTGAATTGTCCTATAGACGCTCAAGTACTCGTGCTTCGCCCGAGATGGTGTTTACTTGTCACTGTCCCGATGTACAGAGTGTCCCATGAAGGATCTGTCGACTTCAGATGCTTATGCCTTGTTTATTTCAAGTGAAATACTTTACGTCAATGTGACACGTCTCAACCTGTCACTCTTACGTAGTCATGTTTGCTGTAACTTGTGACGTAATGTACATACGTACTTAAGCTTCTTGCTTCCTGGATTTACCTTCTGCATTGGTTATGCACAAGCGAGCTTGTTCTGAAGGAACACATGTTTGCATTCATTTGCTTACATGATTTCTTCCAATGGGAGGACCACGGTCGTTGAAGAGTCGTGGTACTTCACTTCATGTTTACGGTTTCCCGTCACTGACTTCATTATGTCTCCCTACAAGCAGAAATCAAGGCCGGTATGCGGACCTCCACGCAGCACTATTTTAAATACCGTACGGTTTGTCTGTCGAAATAAGGTGAATAGCGATACTTTGTAATGCAATTGCGATTGTTTTTGGGTACAAAAAATTGTTTTGTGGTAGGCGGTTGTCTCATATCACGTAAATTGAACTTGAACATAAAACAAAACGATATTAAATATCCAATGCAAAGAGAGAGCGGTGAAAAGAGTAGCAGAGTGGAGACCAATTGCAGTACGAGGGATTGATTAAGGGAGGAGGGTGATGTCAGAGCGGATATGGGTAAAATAAAGATTCAGAACTGGAATAAGATGGCTGTGGATATAGAAACATGGAAGATAATTGTTGAGCAGGCCAAAACTCAGAAAGAGTTTTGGTGCCATGAGAAGAAAAAATATCCTAAGACTGAAAGGTAATAATCGAGCAGTGTAATTCTCCAAGATGGAGAACTTGCATACGTCAGTGTTGTGGGTACAGACTTGTGCCGTATTTGTGTGCATTTGATGGGGTATTCGGTGAATATTTGCTCTCGGGCTGCGCTGAACTCCTCGCTGCAGTATATATATCTCTCTCTCTCTCTTTTGCTTCATGAACGCGTTGTCGTAGGTCACGTCTGCTCGCACTTGTAGTGAAAATTCCTTGTATCGAGACTTCTGATGTATGCGATAATGCTGCCGTTCTTGAGTAGCGACAGTAGGGAAACCGTCGCCTGTACTTTACAGCTGCTGCCCTTTCATCCTCATCACGGAATTCGTGACAGAACTGAATGCTCACTCTTCATTTGTGACTTTTATGTTTTCACTAACTAGTGACCAGCGCAACGGGATGGTGTGCCCAAATTCGTTTGTATCTTCATCACACACGCTAGGGACAGTTCTTCTCACTGCCAGCTAAACACAGAACAACCAACCATCTTTCCACTAAGCCAAGTACACAGTACCTTTCAACTGAAGTTTGTGTAGTCACATTGTTGGTGAAATCTCTTCCGTCACATCTGATGTGGGCCCTCTGATGGAACTGGCGGTAGCATCCTGACAAGTGAAATTTCGGCTCGTTCCCAACTGTTGCAAGGCTCCCATGTGATAATCTCCCTCTACGGCTGCAGTGTTGAGGGAAGAGATTAAAAATACACTGTACTTGGATATCGCAATGTGGAGTTATGATAACAATGAGAAGGTCCCCATTACATCTTACCTTCCTTGATGTATTTTATATTCACGTTGCCTAAAGATGACCTTTACTTTGACACAAATAGCGTTTTCTTGGAAGTAACTAATTCTGCTTACAATCAAGTGGTTGTGTTTGATTGATTTTGTGATTTTAATGTTTAAATGTATAACACAACGAGATGTCCTCTCCAAAGGTTCAAACCTATGAAATATTTGAGCTGTATTGATATAGAATTTAAGACTGTCCCATTCAATTGATCCACTTTTTTCCAGGACTGAAGGGGCAGGAACTTGTAGCTAATCAGTTCCTTTCATCTGGTGCCTAAGTTACAGATCCAACCAGCCCCACCCCCCCTCCCGCATCCCGCATACATTTTCTTGGAATTGTGTTTAATAAAAGATAGCGGCAGCTTTACTTTTACAGTTTACGTTTTAGCCTTTAATTGTCTGTCCAAGTAACATATGTTTATGTCAGTAATATTACTCTAAGGGACCCAACACAGCCCCTATTCAATGGGTAGCCGTAGAAGAACGGCCCCCGAAGCCGTTCACTGACCTCATGCGTGACCCTACACCTCCAATCCCACAGATGCCTTCATGATGTACGCAGGGACAAATGTACCCTTTATTGTAGTACTGCTGTTAAATTTGACAGGTTGCGTGGGTGTGATACAGGAAATGTTGAGTTTAGTTGAATACTTTTATTGTTAAGTAAAAGCGTAAGTAGTCTGTGCGTGCGCCACGAAGACATATAGGGAAGTGGAGGTGTAGTTCCACTTTGTTATAGATCTTAATGTTCGTTCAGTTCTTCGTGACTAAAATGTCCCGCTTTTCTTCTTAAATTTTGAACTTCGTCCATCGTTTGTGCCTAATCAACCAACCAACCAACCAACCAACCAACCATCCAACCAACCAACCAACCAACCAAACAACCAACCAACCAACCAACCAACCAACCAACCAACCAACCAACGAACAAAGCAACCAACCAATTAACCCACAAACCAACCAGTCAACTGAACAACAAACAAACAAACAAACAAACCCATCAATCGACCAACCAACCGACCAACCAAACAAACCAACCCATCAACCAACCAGCCAGCCAACCAACCGATAGACCAATCAATCAACCGAACGACCGATCAACCAGCCAACCAAACAACCAACAAACAACCAACCAACCAATTAACCAACCAATCAACCATCCTACCAACTAACCAACCAACCAACCATCCTACCAACCGACCAACCAACCAACCAACAAACCAACCAACCAACTAACCAACCAACCAACCATCCTACCAACCGGCCAACCGACCAACCAACCAACCAACCAACCAACCAACCAACCAACCAACCAACCAACCAACCTACCAACCGGCCAACCGACCGACCAACCAACCAACCAACCAACCATCCTACCAACCGACCAACCGACCAACCAACCAACCAACCAACCAACCAACCGACCAACCAACCAACCAACCAACCAACCAACCAACCAACCAACCAACCAACCA
>Ga0123357_10013549_pt1 | contig 10590 bp, 13 predicted proteins | sample TergutEmb28metaG_FD_89873 | JGI IMG/M metagenome (GOLD analysis project Ga0123357, IMG submission 89873) | Embiratermes neotenicus P4 segment gut microbial communities from Petit-Saut dam, French Guiana - Emb289 P4 | ecosystem: Host-associated > Arthropoda: Insects > Digestive system > Gut ...
AATAAAATTTAAAAGAAGAAAGAAGGAATTAATTATGTCAAAAATTATTGGTATCGACTTAGGTACAACAAACTCATGTGTTGCAGTTATGGAAGGTGGAGAGCCAGTTGTAATCCCAAATCCGGAAGGCAACAGAACTACACCATCAGTTGTAGCATTCTCAAAAAATGGTGAGAGATTAGTAGGACAGATCGCAAAACGTCAAGCTGTTACAAACCCAGATCACACTATAAGCTCTATTAAAAGAGATATGGGATCAAATAAAAAAGTAAAAATTGAAGGTGATGAATTTACGCCACCAGAAATATCAGCAATGATACTTCAAAAATTAAAATCAGATGCAGAAGCTTATTTAGGACAAAAAGTTACAGAAGCAGTTATTACAGTTCCAGCATATTTTAATGACAGCCAAAGGCAAGCAACAAAAGATGCAGGAAGAATAGCAGGATTAAATGTTCTAAGAATTATAAATGAGCCAACAGCTGCAGCACTTGCTTATGGTATGGACAAAGAAGATAAAGATCAAAAAATAATGGTATATGATTTAGGTGGAGGTACATTTGATGTATCTATACTAGACATTGGTGATGGAGTATTTGAAGTTTTAGCAACAAGTGGAAATAATAAACTTGGTGGAGATGATTTTGATGAAAGAATCATAAAATATTTAGTAGAGGAATTTAAGAAGTCACAAGGAATAGATCTAAGTGCAGATAAAATGGCTATGCAAAGATTAAAAGAAGCAGCAGAAAAAGCTAAAATAGAACTATCTGGCGTAGGTCAAACAAATATCAACCTACCATTTATAACAGCAGACAGCACAGGACCAAAACATTTGGATATAACATTAACAAGAGCTAAATTTGAAGAACTAATAGCAGATCTAATAGAAGCTACAACAGGACCTGTTAATCAAGCATTGAAAGATTCAGGATTAACAGCAGATAAGATTCATCAAGTATTATTAGTTGGTGGATCTACAAGGGTTCCAGCTGTACAAGAAGCAGTTAGAAAAATAATAAATAAAGAACCTAATAAAGGAATTAATCCAGATGAATGTGTTGCAATTGGTGCAGCTATTCAAGGTGGTGTACTTTCAGGAGATGTAAAAGATTTAGTATTACTAGATGTAACACCATTATCATTAGGTATAGAAACATATGGTGGGGTATTTACAAAATTAATAGATAGAAACACAACAATACCAACTAAAAAATCACAAATCTTCTCAACAGCAGCAGATGGTCAAACAAGTGTTGAAGTACATGTGCTTCAAGGAGAGCGTGAAATGGCATCATATAATAAAACACTTGGAAGATTCCAATTATCTGGAATACCACCAGCACCAAGAGGAATTCCTCAAATAGAAGTTACATTTGATATAGATGCAAATGGTATAGTTCACGTATCTGCAAAAGATCAAGCTACAGGAAATGAGCAAAAGGTTTCAATTACAGCAAGTTCTAATCTATCAGAAGAAGATATTCAAAAAGCTGTTAAGGACGCAGAAGCTCATGCAAGTGAAGATAAGAAACAAAAAGAAGAGATTGAAGTTAAGAATAATGCTGAAAGTTTAGTATATAGTAGCCAAAAAACATTAGATGAATTAGGAGATAAAATAAGTGGTGAAGAAAAAGCTAAAGTAGAGACAGAAATTGAAAGTGTTAAAAAAGCATTAGAAACAAATGATACTGAAAGCATAAAACAAGCTACAGAGAAGTTGACAACAGCATTCTATGAAGTTTCTGAAAAACTATATAAACAAAATCAGGATGCTGCATCAGGAGCATCTGGTGGAGAAGGAGCAAATCCTGGTGGAGCGGACAATGGAAATGTATATGATGCAGACTATAAAGTGGAAGAAGAGAAACCAGAAGATAATAATACAGATGAAAACAAATAATTAATAATCAACAACCGCCCGCTTCGCGGGCGGCTGTTGATTGGAGGTAGGCAATGGCGGATAAAAGAGATTATTATGAAGTTTTGGGTGTGAAGAAAGATTCCACAGATGAAGAAATAAAAAAAGCATATAGAAAACTTGCAAAACAATATCACCCAGATGCAAATATAGATAATAAAAAAGAAGCTGAAGAAAAGTTTAAAGAAATTTCAGAAGCATATGAAGTTTTATCAGACAAACAAAAAAGGCAGACATATGACCAATTTGGACATAATGGACCTGGGGGTTTCGGAGGAGGAACTGGGGGTGGATGGAATCCAGCTGGAGGAGGATATTACTCATATTCAAGCTCAGGTTTTGATGGGTTTGGTGACTTTGGAGATATTGGAGATATATTTTCTTCTATTTTTGGTGGATCTGGTTTTGGTGGAAGAACAAAGCAGCAAAAAGCAGGCCCAAGAAAAGGTAGAGATTTAAAATATAGTATGGATATAACTTTTGAAGAATCTTTTTTAGGTATTCAAAAGGAAATACATATAAATAGAGAAGAAGAATGTAATACATGCCATGGCAGTAAAGCAAAGCCAGGAACCAAGGTAGAAACATGCAATATGTGTGGAGGAACAGGAACAGTAAGACAAAATGTAAGTACTATTTTAGGCCAGATGCAAACAACTAAAACATGTCCTAATTGCAATGGGGAAGGAAAAGTTATAGCAGAGAAGTGCCCAGAGTGTAGAGGTAAAGGAAGAGTCAAGAAAGATTCAAAAATTGTAGTGACAATACCTGCAGGAATATCTGATAGCCAAACTGTTGTATTAAGAGGCGAAGGCGAAGCTGGAGACAAAGGAGGACCAAGAGGGGACTTATATATAGTAGTTACTGTGAGAAGACATAGCATATATTCAAGAAAAAATGATAGTGTACTTTGTGATATACCAATTACATATACACAAGCAACATTAGGTGCAGAAATAAAAATTCCTATGGTGGATGGTAAACAGGAAATATATAAAGTACCAGAAGGAACTCAGACAGGTACTAAGTTTACAATAAAGAATAAAGGATTTAATAGTGTAAATGGAAACTGGAAAGGGGATTTCATATTTACAGTTATTGTGCAAATTCCTAAAAAACTAACACCAGAGCAAAGAGATTTGTTAGTAAAATTGGCACAAACGATGAATGAGCAACCTCCGGTGAAGAAGAAGCGGAATATTTGGATAGGAGAAAACATATGCCGAAGTTCTTTGTAAAAAATGATCAAGTACATGGCGATGAGATAGCAATTGTAGGACAAGATGTGAATCATATACTAAATGTATTAAGACTGACTAAAGAGGATAAAGTTAATATTTGTAATACTGATTCTAGAGAAAACTATATTGCAAAGATTATAGAAATAGGGGCAGACATTATGTCTGTCCCTGAAGTAGTTAAATGTGAAATAATAGAAAAGATTGATTCAAATCATGAATCTAATATACATATCACTGCTTTTCAAGGATTGCCAAAGGCAGATAAGATGGAATTAATTATAGAAAAATGTGTAGAATTAGGTGTAGGTGAAATAATTCCTGTAGAAATGAAGAGATGTGTAGTTAAGCTGGATGATAAAAATAAAGATAGGAAGATTGAGAGATGGCAAAAAATTGCTGAAACCGCTGCAAAACAAAGTGGTAGAGATATTATTCCTGAAATAGGTAAGATAATAAATACAAAAAATATTTGTAATTTGATATGTAATTATGATATAGTATTATTGGCATATGAGGAAGAAAGAGAAAACAAATTAAAAGATGAATTAAACAAACTTATTGCAAAAGAAAGAGCCCATTTAACAAGGAGGTTGTCAGCGGAGCTGACTGAGGGTTCTCCCCTACATATAGGCATAATAGTAGGACCGGAGGGAGGACTAGAAGAAAATGAAGTAGAACAGCTAAAGGAAAAAGGAGCAAAAGTTGTTAGCTTAGGAAAAAGAATATTAAGAACTGAGACTGTACGGACTTATGATGGCATCAATTATAATGTATGAATTTAATCAATTATAATATCTTGGAGGGAATTATTAAATGAGTAAAATTATAGACGCAAGACATGAGACTACTCAGCTGGATATAGAAGAAGAAATAGAAAAACAGCATAAATTATCACCTGAAGTTAAGAATCAGATAATAAAGAAAGTCATTACTAATTATATAGTGGCCATATTAATATTAGCCTATTTCCTATTGATGATTATAGGAAACAGATACCTAAATAAAGATATTTTTGTATTAGGATGTAAAATATCAGCTTTTATAATGTTAGTTATTACAGTAACTGTTCTAGAAATGGCGTATAAAAAGGATAGTGGTACAATTACAATATATGGAATCGAATTATTAGTTGTATCAATATTTAGCCTATTTATACCATATGCATTTTATGAGTTAAATGAAAATATCAAAAAATATTTTATGGCTGTGGGATTGGTTATGGCAGTATATTATGTTATAAAGTCTATTGTTGTATATAGAATGCAAAAGAAAAAATATATAAAGTCTTTGAGTGATATAGGAGATATAATAAAGAGAGATAAAAAGAGAGTAGGCGCAGAGGCGACTATTAGTCATCCCTCAGATAAAATGAAGACTATAGAAAAAAAGGGTGTTAGTAGTCAACTAAAAGATGCAAAAAAGTCAAAAGAAGCTAAGAAAACAAAAGAAGTTAAAAAGAAAATTGAAAAAAATATAGAGATAACTAGTATGGGAGCAACTATCAATCAACCTAAAAGTAAAAAAGAAAAAAGTGGAAGACATATGAAAACAGATAATAATCAAAAAAAGAAAAATGGAAGACATGTTAATAAAGAAAATGATAAAGAGAAAATAGATAAAACAGTAGAGATTCTGAAAAATACTATTGATAGTAAGAAAGCAATAATAGATAAAATAGAAGTAAAAGAATTAGAGGCAAAAAAGGGAAAAGATATAGTAAATAAAATAGATAAAATGAGGAAAGCACAAAGCAAGAAAAAAGAAGAACAAAAACCAATAGAAGAACCTCAATATGTAGTAAAAAAGAGGGGAAGACCTAGAAAGGGGTAGAACAAAATGATAAAAAGTATGACTGGATTTGGAAGAAGCAAATATGAAACGAATTCAAGAGAATATCTAGTTGAAATAAAATCTGTTAATAATAGATATAATGATGTTAACATTAAAATGTCAAGAACAATAAGCTATTTGGAAGATAAGGTAAACAAAGTAGTAGTAAATAGTATATCCAGAGGAAAAATTGACATATATGTGGGATTTATTAATAATAGTGACAAAGGTAAAAAAGTCATATTAAATGAAGATTTGGCAAAAGCTTATGTTACAGAGTTAAAGAAGTTATCGCAAGATAATGGTATAATAGATGATATTAGTGTAATGGAAATATCTAAACTACCGGATGTATTTACAATTAGAACAGAAGAAGATGATGAAGAAATAATTTGGAATGAGGTATCAGTATGTTTAAATGATGCGATAAAAAAACTTATAGAGATGCGAGAGATAGAAGGGGAAAAAATTAGAAACGATTTAGAAAACAGAATAAAAAATGTGTCAGAAAAAATAGAGAAAATATGTGCAATTTCTTCTGGACTTGTGGATGAATATATAGTAAAATTGGAAAAGCGAATAAATGAAATGCTAAAAGATAAGACTATTGTAGATGAATCAAGATTGGCACAAGAGATTGTAATTTATTCAGATAAGTCTTCAGTGGAAGAAGAATTAACAAGATTAAGGAGTCATATTTCACAGTTCTTAAGCTTATTAAATGACCCAGGGGCAGTAGGCAAAAAAATAGACTTTTTAATGCAGGAAATGAATAGAGAGGCAAATACAATTGGATCAAAAGCAAATAGCTTAGATATAACAAAGTTGGTAGTAGATGTTAAGACAGAGCTTGAAAATATTAGAGAACAGGTTCAAAATATAGAATGAAAATTAGTTACTGAAAATTTTGTGAGGTGAGAAAAATGCAACTAATAAATATTGGATTTGGGAATATAGTGAATAGTAATAAAATTGTATCAATAGTTAGTCCTGAGTCAGCGCCAATAAAAAGAATTATTCAAGATGCAAAAGATAATAAAATGGCAGTAGATGCGACATATGGAAGACGTACAAGAGCTGTTCTAATAATGGATTCAGGTCATGTAATATTGTCAGCAGTACAGCCGGAAACAGTCGCAGGTAGATTAGATAAAATAGAAGGAGAGGTAGATTAGAATTATGATAATTAAACCAACAGTTACAGATTTATTGGAGATAATGGATAATAGATTTGAATTAGTAATAGTTACAGCAAAACGTGCAAGACAAATAACAGCTGGAAGTACACCATTTACAAGTGTCAAGGAAGAATCAGCTGTGACATTAGCTGCAAATGAAATTGCAGAAAGAAAGGTGGTAAAATGTTAGTACTATTATCTGGAGTTTCAGGTGCAGGAAAAGATACAATAAAAAAAGAACTAATAAAAAGAATGGATAATGTTATAACAATGCCGTCATATACAGACAGACCTCCAAGAGAAGGTGAGGAGGGATCTGGCGTGTATAATTATGTCACAACAGCAGAATTTGAAGAAAAAATAAAAGCTGGAGAGTTTTATGAATATTCAGTTCATCATGAACATTATTATGGAACATCTAAAAAGATATTAGATGAGAATATAAAACTTGGCAAAATTATTGTAAAAGATATAGAAGTAAATGGAACATCAAATCTTATAAACCTTTTAAAAGATAATTTAAAATTAGTAACAATATTTTTGAGAGTTCCTAAAGAAGAGTTAAGGAACAGGTTAGAGCATAGAGTAGAAAAGGCAAATTTAAAGGATATTGAGTTAAGATTAAATAGATTTGATTATGAAGAATCTAAAATAGGCATATATGATTATGTATTGAAAAATGATGATTTAGAAAAAACTGTGCAAATTATTATGACCATTATAAGAGAAGAAAGTCGAGTAAGCAACTCATAAGAGAGGATCAATATGAAGCAGTGGCAAATAAATTTGTGGTATGACTTTAGAAGAATAATGATTTACCATACAGGCATAAGAAAGTTCTTTGGTAAATTTGTAAAGCCATATAAAGCATATAATATAGTTACAGATATAACTCTGGAAGAGATCGTAAAAATGAAAAAAGATTTTGATCTTCAAGGAGTTATTTTAGATATGGACGGGACTATAAAACATTATAGAAAAGGAGTTTCAGAAGAGAACAGAGAATGGGTAGAAATACTTAAAAAAAACTTAAGGGTTTGTATATTATCAAATTCAAATAAGTATTTAGTAGAAGAAGTTGCTATTCCTTTGGAATTAGATTATATATACAAAGCGCGTAAACCATCTGAAAAGGGATTTGTAAAGGCTATTGATAAATTAGGATTAGAAAAAGAAAAAATAATAGTAATTGGAGATGCTTTTTTTGGAGATATAATAGGAGCTAAGCGAATAGGACTCAAAATATTAACAGTTAAAGATCTGAACAAATACAGATAGGAGAGATATATGGGAAGATCAATGGTGTGGGAAGAAGGATTGATTTTAATAGTTCTTCTCGCAGTAATAGGATTTGCATTTATAGTAGGGGGATTAAAGAAAAATACAAGCAATGAAATAGATAATAATGTAGTGAACGAAACTGGAGTAGTTGAAAATACTCCATAAATATTTCGCTATGAATGTTTGTACATAATGTATTTTTCATAAATTTCTTTTTTACATTCTAGGTGTAGGAAAGTACCATTCTCTAAGTGCTCATTTGAAAGCACTTTAGAATTCTCCATAAGATATGATACTATGTTTCCTTGATTATATGGAATAAGTAATTTACATTCTACATAATCAGAAAATAGTTTCTTTTTTATTAGATCTACAAATTCATCCATCCCAATTTTTTGCCTTGCAGACATGTAAATATTTGAACCATCAATCATTGGAATTTTTAAATTGGTTAAATCTGATTTATTATATGCATAAATAACAGGAGTATCTTTTGATACACCTATATCTTCTAAAGTTTTATCAGTAATATTAATTTGTTCTTTGTAGTGAGAATTTGAATAATCAACAACATGGATAATTAAATCAGCTTCCAAAATTTCTTCCAGAGTAGACCTGAATGCTTTAATTAGTTTAGTCGGTAATTTGTCAATGAATCCAACAGTGTCTGTTAATAGAAATGTTTTATTATCTTTTAACTTAATTTGTCTAACAGAAGTTTCGAGCGTTGCAAAAAGCATATTTTCTTCAAAAACTTTTTTGTCGTTATCTTTAGTGTACAAATCTACCATAGAGTTCATAATAGTGGATTTTCCAGAGTTGGTATAACCAACTAAAGATACAATAGGTGTATTATTTTTTTTGCGCAAATTTCTTTGTACCACTCTATATTTTGTAATTCTATCTAACTCTTTTTTAAGCATAGCAATTCTTTCATTAATTTTTCTACGATCAAGTTCTAGTTTAGTTTCTCCAATACCTTTGTTTTGATTACCAGATCCAGAACCACCACTTTGACGACCTAAGTTCGCACGTGAACCAATAAGATGAGGCAGCATATATTGTAACATTGCAATTTCAACTTGAAGTTTAGATTCTCTAGTTTTAGCTCTATTTGCAAAAATGTCCAGAATAAGGTTTGTTCTATCCATTATAAAACAATTTAGTCTTGATTCAATATTTCTAATTTGTGAAGGAGATAATTCATCAGAGAAGACAACAGTATCTGCATCTTTTTCTTTAATCAGTTTTGAAAGCTCTTCCAACTTGCCTTTACCTAAATAATGAGTGCTGCTAACCTCATCAGAGTTTTGTATAAGCTCACCTATAACATCTTGATTGCAAGCATCGCATAAGCTTTTTAGTTCTTGCATAGAGTATTCAAAATCTTTAGAATTGCCTAAATTAACACCACAAATAATTACTTTTTTGTTATCTTCCATCAAAATCCTCCTAAATATAGTATAAGCAAATTAAGTATATATTATTAGATATATTAAATCAATTATTTTCAAACAATCATGACATTATGTAAACAAACTTGCAATTTATGACAAAATATGGTATGATATAAGAGTAAACCCATACCGGGTTACATATTTTATATACCTTGTGGGTAGTCGACACAAGGTATTAGGAGGAATTATAATGACTAACAAAGCTAAGAGGGTATGGAAAATCATCGGTGTCCTGACCCTGTGTGCGCTCTGCTTGACCTTCTTCTTCTTATGGATCGGACAAACCGGCAGCCTGAGGAACGATCTGCAAGACACTAACGCCAAGCTGACTCAATCCCAAAAGGACCTCAAAACCGCAAACGCTACGATTGATGCCGACAAGACATACCAGGGGTGGTTGATGGCCTTCGCGAAAGAGGGAATGCCAATTGACGAGTTCCAGGCAGATCGGGTCAAGAACTATCAAAACTGGAACTATTGGGATACTCCCGAACAGGACGGATTCTATAATTCATTACCGTATTCCGAGCATGTGATCACGGTGATTGAGAGAAACTATACGGGACAACCCATATACGGGGTCTTAACCGATGAGGGGAACATCTATTGGACAGATGCCCGATAGATAGTGCCAATTTTCCAAAAAAAAGCATACTGGCAAAACGCCGCGGGTGTAATCGACACCCGCGGCGCCTCCGGTTTTAGGGCATTTTATATCTTAAGGAGTTAATCTCCTTTATTTTTTTGCAATGTCTTAATAATTATGATATATTATTTTCATAGGAGAAGTACATATGGAAACCAAATGGACTAAGAGTCAATTACAAGCAATAGAAAATAATGGCAACAATATATTGGTTGCAGCAGCAGCTCGGAAGCGGAAAAACAGCAGTGCTTGTACAAAGAGTCGTAGAAAAAGTAATAAAGGAAAAGATTGATATAGATAAATTATTGATAGTTACATTTACAAATGCAGCAGCAGGAGAGATGAGAGAGCGCATATTAGAAAAACTATATGAAGAAATAGAGAATAATCCAGATGATAAAAATATGCAAAAGCAAATCATACTATTAAATAAGGCAAACATATCAACAATACATTCTTTTTGCCTGGATGTAATAAGAAACTGTTTTTATGAAATAGATATATCTCCTAACTTCAGATTAGCAGATACAGAGGAAATTGAGCTTTTAAAACAAGAAGTTATAGAGGGAATATTTGATAATCTTTATGAAGAAGAGAATAAGGATTTTCTCAAATTGATAAATATATATAGTGGTTATATAAGTGACGATGAACTTAAAGGGATGATTTTAAAAATATTTAATTTTATTCAAAGTACACCTTTTCCTGAAGAGTGGATAAATGAACAAACAGAAAAGTTCAATCCAAATAATGCAACAAATATAGACTTTGCTGAAACTGAATGGGGTAAAATTTTAGTAGCAAATTTCAGAGAAGAAGTAGAGAGTTATATAAATACTTTAGAATCAATATTACCAAAATTAGCTGAAGATCAAGCTTTAGATAAGTACAGATTAATTATAGAGAATGATATAAATAATTATAGGAGAATTATAGATAAGGAATATGCTTGGGATGAGATGTACACTCTGGTCTCAAACATGGATTTTTTAACATGGCCTGGAGACAAAAGAATAGAATAAGAACTAAAAGATGA
>Ga0123357_10013550_pt1 | contig 10590 bp, 6 predicted proteins | sample TergutEmb28metaG_FD_89873 | JGI IMG/M metagenome (GOLD analysis project Ga0123357, IMG submission 89873) | Embiratermes neotenicus P4 segment gut microbial communities from Petit-Saut dam, French Guiana - Emb289 P4 | ecosystem: Host-associated > Arthropoda: Insects > Digestive system > Gut ...
GTAGCCAGCAGTCTTGCACTGTATCGGACACGGTCTATCCAGCATTACTACCGCTGATGCGCACACCTCGGCTGCCAGCAGCCGACTGAACTGACACCCCCGCCGATATAAATGAACTCGTCCGTTTCACTGGAAAACCAAATCTGGTTTCTGCGCGTGTGCCATCACGTTCCGTTTCTGCTTCTACCTCCAATGAGACAATGTACGTATAACGTAACATCGTGGCGCGTTGTCGTAATGTTTACACCTTCTCGGCTATAGTTACAGCCTAATACCATTTCACTCCACCAGAGCGCTTTTATAGCGATTTAATTCCACTGGCAGCAGGAAAACTTATTTGCGTCTTCACGCAAAGGGCCCGATATTTTTGCCCGATTTTGATCAAATTCGGAATTTCTCGACAGATATTCGTAAAAGTACTCAGTTTCCAATTTAATGCAAATACGTCCTTTGTGAACCACACTGGCAAATATGTGACACTCTTGGTTGAAACTCCAGAATCCCTCCCACCAAACCCGTAGGATGTATTGGCTGTTGCAGTAGAAGTCATTATTAATACCACATCGACATTCAGCCCAGAAGTGAATCTGCTAGCGTAAGCACAATCCGAACTGGAGTTGGAGGAATTTTGCTACCAATATACCGACCTTACCAATGGACAAGTATCAGATACAAACTATGTACAAAAAAAGAAGTTGCCACATTGTGTTGTTGTGTTAATAACATATGTATATGAGAACATGGCTGGGGTGCGGTGTGACTTCTTGTGATCTAATTTTACTATGTTTTATATTGTTCGTACCTGCAACTCTTTGTTACGAAACGGGATTCGCTACGAGCCAAAATGAAATATGTCTGTGGACATTTTGAAATTTGTGATCCGTACATTAAAAAGAAGTGCGATATTCAAAAAGTAATATCTCCTTGTCGCCGTAATTTTACAACTTTTCGGTCCAAAAAGAAACCAGAGAAGGCCTACACATGGGTCCAATATGTTTTAGGTCTACTTGTTTCCCGTATTTCAGCAGTGGCTTAGTGATCCTATTTAACGTCCTTTTAAATCTAAAAAATAATAATAATAAAATAAAATAAATTGAACATAAAGAAACTATAGAAACGTAGAAAATATGCCCTTATTCAAATTCTTCTAGGAAGCACGCTTCATTTTGTTAATGATTAACGAAATTAACAGATTTTTTAAAACAAAATATTTTCTTACAAATGAATGTGATCGTCATATTTTTTAATCTAAGAATTTCACTGGTTGTATATGAATTTGGCCTAATTTAAATAAAACTTATAACTGTAAATGTGCAGACATTTCAACACCGATTTCAATAAGGCTGCAATTCCACAGGCCCCGTTGACAGCATCTTGCAAATGCTCCAACAAACCAACGAAGCAAGCCACTTGAATAACGTGGAGAAATGTCACATATATACAGAAAGTTAAAAAAAAAAAATATTACATTAACGATAAAACTACTGTAACTGAAAACAAAATATACGACATATTACCCTATATTCTCGAATCTAATCCACACCAGTTTTTGCCGATTCCTTAAACGAAACAAAAAGTCAGTTCGCAGTTCTAACCCGCACCTTTCCTTCAACTGCCCCTTGCCTACAAGGCAGACTGACTGAATAATATTGGGTGTTATACCAATGCTTTAACCGTTATCCGACTAACGCGCCGTATGTGAAGTGGCCATTTAACTGCCAACGGTACATTTATGAGTTATGAGTGATGACGGCGAGTCGAATAATAAATTATAAATATTATATAATATTATAAATAATAAAGTATTGTATTGTATTGTTCTTACGGTACATACAGCGGCTTTATCATTTTTCCAAAATCCAGTTCACGACAGCGAATCTAATCCGCGTGCGAATCTAATCCGCATGCGATTCTAATCCGCGTCTGATTTTTTAGCCCTCTGAAACTGTAAAAATGGTGCGGATTAGATTCGGGAATATACGGTAATCAAATATGAAATATGCGTGATTTCAGGCTTCCGCCGCGAAATAGATGAGAACGACGCTTTGTTTTTATTAATTACCCCTGAAGCTGGGACTGATAGTTTGTCCCGAAACGTCGGTACAAAATTACCACTACTCGTTGCGCAATAACATACCAGTGCGCATTTCTCAGATATGTCGTATCATAGATGGCGCCCGAAACTCTACATAATACATAGCCATACTCATAGATGGCATCCATGTATCGACCTCTGAATACATGCCTTCTCCGAGTTTAGCAGCTCCTTAAGCATCACAGATTACTAAGGATCGCGTCCCGGTATAGACCATCACCTCAGTTTCACAGCAAGCAATATACCAAATACACAAAATTGATTACTTATCCATTAACTACAATTACAGGATGATAATGACACAGGATAGCTAATTTTGATTCAAAGAATACACAGAAGTCATTTCTATCCGTTTGGCAGAAGGCGTTATTAGATATTTCCCCGTCTGACATATACAGAGTGCGTATAAATTATCGGAGGATTTTGCAAAACCATATTTTCACAAGTACTGAACATAAATACATGATATTACTAACATTTGAAAGAGCAATGTTTGCAGTTTCATAGTGACCTTAAATGCATTCGATATGCGCCCCTCTTGTGACACGGCAGATGTCCAGGCGATACTCCCATTCCCGCCAAACCCTCTCAAGCATGTCTTGTGTGACGTTCCCGATTGCGCTGTTGATGTGCTGTCGCAATTCTGGTAGTGTCTTTGGAAGTGGTGGGACGTAAACATTGTCCTTAACGAAACCCCACAGGAAGAAATCACACACTGTCAAGTCTGGTGACCGGGGTGGTCAGGCGCAGAAGGTGTTGTCTGTGTCCGCTGCACGACCAACCCATCGACCTGGCAGGTGTTCAATTAGATCACTATGAAACTGCAAACATTCCTCTTTCAAATGGCAGTAACATCATGTATTTCTGTTCAGTATTCTAGAAAATATGGTTTTGCAAAATCCTTCGATAATTTATACGCACCCTGCATGCATGAGGTACATGTCAACATAATAATACAACTGTAATTTAATAAGATTTTATGTTATATGATCTAATTTTAGTTTCACTTTACGGAAGAAAATCTTCCGAATTATGGTTGGTGCAGAACCCAGAACTTTATGTAGGATATGTTTAAACAATTAGACATTCTACCTCTCCCATTACAATATACTTTCATTAATGAACTTCATTATCAATAATCAGGAATATGTTCTATTTTGTCTATACATAATATTAATAAAAGGAAAAAAGCACCTTCTCCCTAGAGCAAATAGCAACAAAATGTCAAGAGTTTTCGGGCGTTAAATATTTTACAGGAACTGCTGAACTGGAACAAATTCGATGCCACCTGCGTCTTCTGTAGTTCGATGACATGAACTTTGCTACGGGCCAAGAGAAGGCTCCAAAATACATCAAATGGAGATTCAAAAAGAAAATGAGCCCTTTTCCAGTAGGAAACGAAATGATGTGACGACTGAGGCGTGTTGTATGAGCCCGGCAGTTCATTACGTGCCGCCGATATTAGTATTCGAATGAGCAAGCAGGAAAAACTAATCAGAGGAGGCGCACCACCTAGAAGCATCTTTCGTCCTGCAAGCTGTTATGTCGCCGAAGAACTGTTCTTAGTCAGAATGGCTCACATCATTATCTTGGTCAAACTACAAAGGGACGATAAACTCATACTGGGAATTTAGACAGTCTGAAATTGGCAAATGGGCACGACGTGACTTATCCCTCTCTTCTAGGACATTATATCACACTGGCTTCAACTGACACGCGAGGCTTTTCCAGGTCCCTTACTGGCTAATACATTGATGAAATCCAATTTCAAGTAACTTCTCTAATCCAGAGGACCTACCGTATGGCAGCTGTTACTGGTAATGCTGCCAACGGCTTTGCTGTCGCTGAAATGTGCACAGTGGACAGAACTTTTTTCACTGTCATCAGATTTCTGCCAGCGCTACACCACAGGATAACAGCGTAAGAAGTCCTACAGAAAGAAAGCCTTCTAAACATTTGTTTAAATACAGGCTTCAATATTCGTATATCTGTGGACAACAACTTCATTTACCAAAAGCTGTTTCGGTAGCTCAGAGCTCCGAAATATCGCCATTGATCCTTCTAAGAGCAGACCTCTTAAATTGCAAAGCCCATAGGAAGTGCTGCCGCGGATATACATATACGTGGAATGACACCACACGAGGAAACACGAGATAGAGGAAGGTGAGGATATCCCGTCTTACATCTTATTGGTAATTTAATCAAGAGAGACCAACTTGATATCCCTTGCTTTATTATTTCATTATTTAATGCTCAACATGTTTCGGATGTTAATATATCCATCCTCAGGAGCTTGCGACTTATTTGTTGAGTTATTTCATGGGTTGTATTGCTGTGGTTCGGTGTGTGTTGGTGTTACTTTGTGGTTTGGCTGGGGTTTTGTGGTATCAAAAATAATATAAAGTATGTGATCTTTACATGAGACATCCTCGTTTATATACTGTATCAGACCATAAAACACCTCTTCAATGTCCGTCATATAAAACACACCTTAAAATTATTTTGGAGGTGACTAGATTCGTCTCTGGCTTGAAACCATCAGGTCTTGTCCAAGAATAAAGATACAGAAAACTTTAAAATAGCACTTCACATTTGCACTTTTTAAGGTTTATTTTAAAGAGATAACCACTTAAAACTACAGTTGTGTAGTTTTCTGTACCTTTGCTCTTGGATAAGGCCCGATGATGGCTCAAAACCAGAGCCGAAACTAGTCGCCTGCAAAATAATTTTAACGTGTGTTGTGTATGACGGATATTGAATAAACATACTTTTGTGTTAAACTATGTGATCAAATTTTTCTAGCTTTACAGTCATTGTGACTGTCACATATAAAAATTCCGTGTCATATCCCAGAGATACTTTTCGTAAACAGGAGTAGCTAACGGGAAAAAGTGCATTGCCGTTTGCTTCTGCGTTTGGCCACTTCACAGCAACAGAACAGCAGAGCTGAAGTGACTGTCGAATGCTCAGTTGGACTTAGTTCTTCTGTCGTTTAACACATCAAATAGGGAGACATTTCATATCAATGGAATTATGATGTAAAAGATATATGATATTTATTTACTGCAATTGGTTTTCCACCCGGTGGCAGTGGTCGGTAAACTTGTACAAAAATAGGAAGGAGTCCGCTATAAACAAAAGGAAAAAAATACACAAAGCAACAAAAACACAGAATAAACAAAAAGAAAAGAAACTTACGAAACAATAAAACAAACTTAAAAAGAATATTAGAAAACATAAGTTGAGTAACTAAAAAATAACAATGAGAAGCAAATAATAAAGAGACAACGTATTACACAGAACCTACATACAGCTGCATCACTAAAAATCAGTGACAATACACACATAAAAGTTTACATTATGTTAACGACATCACGTCATAACAACATGAGCTCTGATGTTGGACAAACATAGGCCTCCGAGACGCTGGTTTATGATCTCACATCGTGCTCTTTGATCACCCGAGAATAGTTTAGTATATTTAAGCCTATGCGCCATGAAAGATTAAATTCTTAGAATGGATTAATCGAACATTTTTCTGAGAAGAGAGAGGGCCCGCTTCAAACGTCCATTATGGAAGTCAAACCTGACTGAAGCGTTTCTTCTTTTTACATACGCCGTACAGGAAAATGCCGACATGTCTGCTATTTCTTCGTTCCACGACGAGCCTTCAGAAGTCGTGCTGATCAAGGTGATTCCATTTGCCGTAATTTTCACGTTTTGTTTACCATTGCCTTGTATTTCACCGGTTAGCTGCGATCCAACAGACCCGATATATTTAATTTATTTCCGTACATTCGACATTAAAGCAACCCATTCATCCTGTTGCGGCTACAATCCCTCGACTGCGTCAGCGTGTTTTATTTTGGTGGCTGTCCCCCCCCCCAGTATATGGCTAGTTTGATACCGCCATAGTCTGAATAAAAGGCTCGTAAATTCCGCTGGTTATAAACCTGTCGGCAGTTTTCCCCTTCTCCTCCCTGAATATTAATTACAGCTGTGGCGGGTTTGGAGCGTGAGGCGCCACCATCACATAACGAAATTAAAATGGCCGACCGAAGTGATGCCAGCCAGAGTTCTTGAGTTGGTTTTGGTTGGTTGATTGCGAGCTGTCTGTGTGCGCTTGTATAAACTGTCCCATAAATCTGACGTGAAGAACCGCGTAAAGCGGTCCTTGGGGAACCATTACTGCTAGGAAATAGCGAAGATTCCCTTCATGTGGTATGTTATAAAGCACGGACCGTAGACTCCTTTTACTATGTAGAACATCATGCGTAATATCATCGCATTCTCTTTCCTGATCAAGATTATTCACGTGTTTCCTTCAAAACATGGGAGACCTCCGATTCAACAACAATAGGGAAGGGGAAACTGATGTTTCTAAGTTGTTGTAATTGCAGCAGTCTAATTTCTAACACGTGGGAATTTTGAAACTTGTACCAAGCTGGGAAAAATGAATCAAATTCTAGTAGAAATGCTGAAACATACGGATACCTCAGTAACACAAATGAGCTATACACGCCGTTGTAATGACTTGTCGTGTAATATTTATAACCCATAAAACATTATTTGTATAGGCATTTTCCTAGACCAAGCTTTTAACGATTTTAAACTGGCAAACAGAAAAATTCCTTCCCGCGTTATCTGTTTTCCTGAACCAATTGATAAGAGGAAAAACCAACAGGGCCCGTTCGCACCCCTTCGGGAACCCTATTAAAATCGTTCTATACAAAAGAAACTTCGAGAGCCGCTGGACAGATTTTCACAGTTTGAGAATGGGAAAATTTACTAAAATTTTTCGAGTCATTCTAGTTTTGATTTGCATTGGACAGCTTGAATGATCACTTTGCATGAACATTGATACATGCTTATTGTGAGCATCTCGAACAGAAGTCGCTATATATTTATCGGAGGGGAGTTTCAACGAAAAATAAAATAAGAATATTATATCCTCTAATACTGTTCCGTCAGTCTTACGATTTTTTAGATAAAGAAAACAAAAGAAGGGATTCATAGGCTTATATATAACAATTATTAGTGGTCTTCTGATCCTACAGAAAGGTTAGAATAGTGATGCTTTTTGCTTAGAACATCGATAATAATGAAACAATAATTCTTTCCTCTTTTTTATTGTTCTATCTATTGTTTGTTTTGTGTTGTTCTGTGTATTGTTTGTGTGTAAATGTGTACTGTACTACTGCAACTGGGTGGCTACTCAACCGCAGTTAACATATATATCATATCGCCCCCAGTGGGCCAGGGCCTCTTCATTCACGAGGTTTCTAGATCACACACAACGACGCACCATGGTCAGTAGGACTCCTCTGGACGAGTGATCAGCTCGTCGCAGAGACCTCTACCTGACAACACACAACACTCACAACAGGCAAACATCCATGACCCCAATGGGATTCGAACCCACAACTCCAGCAAGCGAGCAGCCGCAGACCTACACCTGCGCGGCTACTGAGACCGGCTCCCCTTAGATTAGTGGGTCGAAACATGTGTCTGTATGAAAATGCATATGACTGTAAATAAATGTGCCACGAGAGCAAGGGTTTGTTAAAATTTAGTTTCTTTAGTCAGGTAACAGGCCAGTGCGGTTATGCTATACGTATTGTACTTAATGTTACGTAAAAAGGGAGATATGTACGGTTACCTTCTTATTGCCCAGCGAAATGTTAAAGTATACACTTATGCCATGACAGTAAATAATAGATTACTGGCCAAGAAACATATTTGTTGTACTGGTGGTTAGCATATCAGACACAAAGACTAAAGTTTTGTCAGACGATGTGCAGTGGAACTGTTGGTTGAGGCATTGCGCTACAAGCGCGGGTTCGATTCCCAATGGAGTCGTTGACTTAATCCTTCCGGCCGCACTATGGCCGTGGGATCGACTTAGACTCTAACAGAAATTAGTACCGGGGATATCTCCTGGAGGTAAAGGCGGCCGGTGGGAGATTTCACAACCTTGCCACCTTCATGTGCCGACTGTTTGGAAATTCTGGGAGCCTCCACCTCCTGGAGCCCTAAGGGCACGTCCAGGCCTGTACAGGGATAGTTTTAAGGGATTATCAGGCGGTATAAACGTCATAAATCGTATCATTGAGCAAAACTTTTACTTACGAATATTCAAAATCTGTTGTGTCGATCCATGAGGTAATTTCTGATTCTATCTTTATGTAATTTCCCCGGGATTAAAGCAGCATAAATGTGAAGCTGACCACTCAACTCCATCTACTGCAGATTTTAAGAAAGTTTGCATTTGTACCCATATTCCTCCTACATACCTTCATAGCGTTTCAGGGCCTTTACATTTCCGTTCAAGCAACTAAATGCTAAATCATATTGTTTAGAATTGATGCTTGGTATCTGTGTTAACATGATTCTATTTCACAGAAACGTGCATTTACATACAAACCAGCTTTCGTGTCGTTTTTATAGTGTCGAACAACCATACATGAAATGTCGATTTCGCGTATTTTGGCACCATTCACCTATAACGTTTCACATGTCCCTGAAACCACTATCCATTTATTGGCTCATAACAAACATTTGGAAGTGTAAGCTTACTCTTGTAGGCCTAACATTTTACAGATCTAACAATATATGTATTGCAATGTTTATAAAAATCAGGTACATATTAAACTTATTGTAAGATTACGGTCTTCAGGATTGTGACGCCGTGTAGCTTGGCAGACTGGTACCAAAATTTTGGAGGCATGTACTTCCAACATGTTCAGAGATATAGCAGGTTTTCAAACAATGCTGATACGGTACGTGTTAAACAACAGAAAACGTTTCTTAATCTTCACCGGTGAGAGAATGTCAAATACCATAAAAATTTATAATTTAGTGTTTATACGTAGGTTGGTCGCTGGAATTTGATTTTACGCCTACAAATTGAGGGATGTGATTTAAGTGAACCGCGTTGAAGTGTTAGGATTGCTGAAGGGTTGCCGAAGGATTGCTGAAGGATTTCTGAAAAATTGCTGAATGATTGCTGCCAACAAACCTTCTTAAAGCTGCCAACAAGACTTGTAAAGCGTGCTATTAAGGGTGGAGAAGTTTCGGACTGTGTTGTCTATGTAGCACACACAATAGTTTCTTTTATTTCATTTCACTGAATGTACATCTCTTTGGGGTGTTTCAAATCACAAAGCATTTCTTTGCTACCCTTCTTCTTGACGAGGATGAAAAAGGCAGACCGCAATACGCGCGCGTAGGCTCTGTAATGCTCTTTGCAGTATCGTACCTGACTGGACATTTTGGAGAACACAGGCTTTTATGTTAGCTTTAGTCAGTGAATGCTAGGCGGCGTACTTCTCTTAGCAGGCAGTAACATCAGGACAAGAGACTTCGATTCCCTAATAAAATAGCAGCAGCAACATATGAATTAAACGAATGAAAGTAACACAAGGGAATGACTAAAGTAAAGAATCTACACATTCTGGAAATAGAATTTAGTTCAAACTGACCCTACAGAGCGAGTTTCACACTTTTGCCAGAGGATGGAAACAGAGCCAACTTCCGAAACAGCGTAGTTTTAGAACAATTCAGCAGATGGAATTTGCGATTTACACAACATATTAGTTTTCGACTTAAGTAATAGCAATAATGTCATCTATAAGGCTTAATGTTGCGACTTGTAGGCCTAAATTTATATGAAAAACATTAAGAAAATTGAGCAGTCATTCCTAAGCAAACTTTCTGCCGGTATAAAAATGGATTATTTTGATTATGGCTTAAAACAAAATGACGTTTTGAGACTAGACCTATTAGTTGAGATATGTCGGTAGGTCTAGTGAATACAGCTCTGGCTTGACTACCAACAAAACTTTGTTCACTTTCCGGCCAAAAAGAAAAATACCTATTCCACAGCCGTCAGCCCGGTTCTACACCAAGCCTATTATTGAATAGGCGCGTAGAAATCACAGGGGCTAAGGCATGAAGCTGATCAGTTTCCTCCATCTAGTTCCGAGTAAACAACTTTTGGAATTATAATTCCCCCTCGCCCCTCCCATTCATAGGCCAACATAATCCGGGCTAAATAAGCAAAGGAACGACTTTACCTTGCCTTGTACTTTAAAAGGTTCTCCCACTTGTCGGGTAACGGATCATGGAACCTCGATTTAAATTTCAAACATTCTTCCGCCCATCTGTTTGTGATAGAACTCTTAATGCGGAAATCTTTATTGTTTCATTGGATTGTTCGTAATAATTATTTTATGCAAATATACACTGTGTTGTGATAAATGAGAAAAGAGGGGCGCCATAATTTAAAGCATCGGTGCTAACATAAACAAAGCGAAGACCAGTATAGTAAATTAGGTAAATATTTTAAACACTTTATTATCCAACTAATCCACAAATATATAATTCGTAGATACAATTAAAATTATAAAATATTTAAAAGTGCTCCAACATGTTTCGGATCACAGAGGATCCATCATCAGGGAGCCTTGTACAGTACTTGGCTAAAATTTCAAGAA
>Ga0123357_10013552_pt1 | contig 10590 bp, 3 predicted proteins | sample TergutEmb28metaG_FD_89873 | JGI IMG/M metagenome (GOLD analysis project Ga0123357, IMG submission 89873) | Embiratermes neotenicus P4 segment gut microbial communities from Petit-Saut dam, French Guiana - Emb289 P4 | ecosystem: Host-associated > Arthropoda: Insects > Digestive system > Gut ...
ATTTCAAGTGCAACCAGGCTTATTGTATAACCAGCCTTTATTATTGAATGTTTAGAATATAACCAAAATTACAGAACCAGTGCATTTATCCGAATAGAAGGATTTCTATTAACCTTTATGTATTCTGAACCAGACAGCGCGTACATGTTTAACGAACGAATCGCTCCTACTATTAGTGGCACATAAATGCAGTGTAAAACGCAAAGCATTGGTAGTGGTTAGTAAAGGATATTGGATTAGAAATAAATCCTGATAAAACTAAGTACATGGTCATGCCTCGATATCAGAATGCAGAACGAAGTCACAGTATAAATAATGGTAACAGTGCCCGTGAAAGGATGGAAGAGTTCAAATATTTGGGAACAACTTTAACACATCAAAACTCTATTCAAGAAGAAATGAAAAGCAGATTGAATTCAGGGAATGCTTGTTATCATTCAGTGCAGAATCTCTTGTCTTCCTGTTTCCTACCCAAAAATTCAAAGATTAAGACACACAGAACTATAATTTTGCCTATTGTTTTGTATGGGTGTGAAACTCGATCGCTCACATTGAGGGAGGAACGCCGGGTTAGGGTGGTTGAGAATAGGGTGTTGAGGATAATATTTGGGCCTAAGAGGGACGAGGTAAAAAGGGAGTGGAGAAAACTACATAATGAGGAGATTAATGATCTGTACTCATCACCAAATATTGTTCGGGTGATAAAATCGAGAAGAACGAGATGGGCGGGGCATGTAAGGCGTTTGGGGGAGAGGAGAGGAGTGTACGTGGTTTTGGTTGAGAAACCGGAGGGAAAGAATCCACTTGGGAGACTCAGGCATATATGGGAGGATAATATTAAGATGGATGTTCAGGAAGTGGGATGTGGAAGTATGGACTGGGTCGAGCTGGCTTGGGATAGGGACAGGTGGCGGACACTTGTGAATGCGGTAATGAACCTTCGGATTCCATAAAATATGGGGAATTTCTTGACTACCTGATAATTGGTTAGATTCCCAAGAAGGGCTCTGCTCTATGGAGTGAGTAAGTAAGTAAGTAAGTAAGTAAATAAGTAAGTAAGTAAATGCACAGCGTGGGAAAATATAGTGTTTTGTGACAAAGCATGTATGACACATTGGCAACACTGCACACCAAAAAGTTAAGACTTTAGTTAGCCGAAATGAAACCAATAACATAAACTGTACGTCTTTCTGTAAGAATTTCATTAGCATTTCGCACAACTACCGAGTAATATCGATCTGTTTTTACGGAAATTATAATACAATTAAGTTCGGCAGTTTTCTACATGGGGGCGGTTTACCCTAAGTTGGCCGTCAATATTAACAGTACAAACACACTGCACGTGTGAAGTATCCATTTTATATTAACTATAATCGACCACGCCGCGATGACGCAACTGATTTTCAGGAAAATTTAATACAAAGAAGAAAATCACCGCACCAGAAGGAGAAAACGTCCTGACAGCTGGTGTAGTGTTTAGGGTCTAGCGAATGAACAGACGGACTGCCTAATTATGAGGCTGGATGAGAAACGCGTACGCAATTTCAGTAGGGATTCTTAAAGTGCGTACATAATATATCAGGATAATATTAAAACGCATCTTAGACAAACCGATTTCAAGAGTGTAGACAGAACATTAAACAAACATGTTGAATGGGCGTCGACTGGATTTAAATTGTACATTCCAGCGAAGCCGGGGAGGGGGGGGGAGGGGGTTTAAAATTTTTTCCATAAAGGCGTGAGCTTACTCGGCACTATGAAGTGAAAAAACTCCTTAATCATTGGACGGACAAACACGACATCATTGAGGGCTCTTCTCACTGAAATTTCTTGGTCTTCCTGAGTAGGTATGAGTACTGCATATCTGCGGTTTCTGTATCGAATCCTTACCCCAGTTGCTTCCACCATCTCGTAATTTATTAAGAGTACTTAGCGTTATGACCAGCATAACAGTGATAGTTGAAGTATAAAAGACCAACTTGATGTCACTTGCTATTTTATTTCACTTCTTATGTGCTCCACATGTTTCGGACATTAATATATCCATCATCAGGCGCTTGCGACTATTCTGTTGAATTACCACATTGGTCTTGTTGTTCTTGATTCGATGTGTGTTGGAGTTTCGGCGTGGTTGGGTTGGAGTGGTATCCGCGTTGCAGGCTGAAGCCTGAAGTCCGAAACATGTTGAGCACATAAGAAGTGAAATAAAATAGCAAGTGACTTCAAGCTGGTCTTTTATTCTTCAACTATCACAATGATGCACGGTCCAATAAACACAAGATAAAAGTGACAGTTAACACACAACATTCATTATTAGTAGGCTTTATCAAAATCAGACTAATGAATCTCCTGTGGTGGTCCACGGTTTCCTGACACTTAGCAATCATACTTGGATCATCCAACTTCATTTTTATAGTGAGATTCTCCCTATACATTATTTTCGTCCTCAAACTTTAGTATCAATTATGTATACCAAACACTTTCGCCTGCAATTTAGTCTTGAAAGCCACGCTATAAGATTTAAGTTTTGTAATGAGTCTGTTTTGTGCAGATATTTCAGACATTTTCAATATGAACTACCGAATCAGTAGCGTTGTAGGGAAAATGAAATTGAATTCGGGTCTCTAATTGCCTGTATATTCGGTTCCTTTGTCCACAATGAACTGTAAATTGTCAACAACCTCCACTTGGACAACGTTCGTCGTCCTGTGTTGGTAATCAAATCAACATTGCTTTTCGGAAAGAGGATCAACCCTCGTCCAGAGGCAAATTATGTTTATTTTAAAAGAAGGAAGGCGGGAAAATTCCCCAAAAAATCGAGTTATTCCAAGCACGATGTTCTGTCGGCAGAACGCAACACAACTGAAACTGTAATGATTGCCTGTCTAGAAATGTAGTTGCGAAGGATAAAATGTTTCCACGCTCCGACCTGTATTTCACAAGTCCCGGAGGCAACGAATGGCTACACCATTTGTATACCAACACGGAATCGCTACTGACAACAGTAGGACTTCCGTGCAGTCCCAGACATACCAGCAAGTCTATAAATAATACAAGAATATAAGAGGATTACATTTATCATGTACTCATATTTTGACAACATCAATTCGAAGACTCTCTTCTAAAAGTGTAATGTACTGACGATTCGAATACAGGCAGAGACTCACACGAGTGGAGAATAACAGTGTGCCCTATTAACATGGTTATTAGTTACGCTAAACACAAAGAAATACTGAAACCCGTTGACACTTTTACTAGGAGCACCGGATGAATTCGTTGTAGCGCTAAGCCTTCGGCTCCGAACAGATCTACATATTCAATTACCTTCTTGACTGAACCAAGAAGAGTATCCGATTATATTGATTTAAAAAAAGAAAACTTGGAATTCTAACGCCAAATTCAGAGAAAGTGCCGCTTTAGGATATTGCACTCCACGTTAAAAGCTGGGAGAATTCCGCAACAGACTGCCAAAAGAGCAGTATCTCAATATGTATATGTGTCTGAGTCTAGGAAGTGTGTCATCCCCGTTGTGTGTATGAAACTTGGAAATGGTATATAGTCAAACACAACTGTGTTACAAAACGAGTAATTAGTGACTATAATGGGCAACTACGTGTTTCGGTCTCTGCTGTCCATCTTCAGGTTGTCTTAGGAGAACTTAAGTTCTTACTACAAGCATAGCGCGCGCACGTGGTGTAGAGATCTCAAATTTTTCGAAGATTTTGTTGGGGGCCAAGTGAAGTTCGTCATTTAAGTGGTTGTTAATGGAGAATTCTTTGTAAATGAAGAATCTTTATACGTTGTTAAGGTGGGCTCCCTTACCTTGGTATTGCAAGATCTGCATTGTTTCATGAATGGGGCCAAATGGGTGTAAATGTTCTAAATCATGTTTAGCGTAATTAGAAGTGTGCTATGCTTATAGTAAGATCTTAAGACAAGTTCTTCTAAGACAACCTGAAGATGGCCAGTACAGGCCGAAACATGTAGTTGCCCATTATAGTCACTAAATACACCTTTTGTGACACAGTTGTGTTTGACTATATACCATTTCCATGTGTCTGAGTGGGCCGCTCGCTGATATAACAATATGGCAGTGAAGTAAGGTAAGGTAAAGTGCATCCTTGTACAGGCACTGAGGTTCTGTACAAGCCGTAAGGCCTATAGGGGGAGTAGAGGTATAGCTCTACTCTTTCTTGACCACGGCACTAGAAGGTGGTGATGGGTCAGCGTCACGCCCCGGCCGCTCTTTACCCCCGGGGAAGACCCGGTACCCATTGTACAGGAGGCCGGGTGGCTCCAGGGCCGGTCTGGACAGGTGCGGAAAATCTCGCCCCCACCGGCATTCGAACCCGGACCGTCCAGCCCGTAGCCAATCGCTATACCGACTGAGCTACCGGGCCCACATGGCAGTGAGAAGTTCAAACAAAACTGTTTAAAATGAGTCTGGCTCCGTATTTTATAGGTCTATGTGGGAGCAATCATGTAGCTAAATGTTAAGTTCCTGCAAACCAGGAGTGTTGCACCAACATCACTTTACGTTATGTTCTAGACGTTTGGATAATATTAAGAATTACGATAATATTTGGAGATTCAACATTCTGCACACAAAGGCGGCGTAAATTTTGTGCGTGAGAATATAAAATAACGAATAATTATAAGGTAAATTTAAGTGTTTAATGTGTAATATAATCACAACGCGACTAATGCTAACCAAAATTATTAATGCAATTAATTAAACAACGTGTAGACGCCAAACCTTAACAAAAATTTCATTCAATTGTCATTTTAGACGCTACTAATTTACGCTGCACATACGCAACCCCTCAAAGACCGAAGAAGAGTAGAGTAAAAGGAAAAAGAAACAAAGGACGAACGGAAGAAAAATAAGTAGAGGTTCGGTGAGAGAAGCCACGCTTATTACAAGAGAAATACAAAATCTGAACGCCTCGGAACCTTCTTAGGTATCCCCGCTTGTCCTTCTGATAAGGTAGTTTAGAGGTAAGGTTGATCTAGTGCAGTGCAGAATGAACAGCGAGGGGCAGCACTTTTCAACGTGCAGCAGAGATAAGATGTTGGGCAGTTGGGTTGAATTTTGAAATTCCAAATTGGGAGATCTGCATTTTGTTGAGAAATTGATGACGCCAAGATATTTGCACCACCAGAACCATTTATGTTACTGAAAACGGAAAGTAAACTATATTACGTACGAAAAATCAGCTTCTACCTCACAGAGAATTCATTATTGTTGATTACAAAAAACTAGTCCGTCTGTGTTCTTCACATACTTAAACTTTGTGTCTTGGGAGAATCATACCGAATTAAGTGATCCTTTTGCTAAAACAAACGTGATATTTTGGTACCAATGAGATCGAAAAGATTGAAGGAGGCAGCTTCACTGTAACTTCTCATGGAATGTATTACACATTATTAGTGGGTCGGGTAGCTCAGTCGGTACAGCGACTGACTACGGTCTGAACAGTCCACGATCGAATCCTGGGAGGGACGAGATATTCCGCCCGTCCAGACCGGGACTTGTGCCCATCCAGTTTCCTGTAAAATGGGTACCGGGTCTTTCTTTGGGCGTAAAGTGCGGCCGGGGCGTGCTGCTGACCAATCACCCCCTTCTAGTGCCCCGGTCATGGAAGAGTAGAGCTATACCTCTACCCACCCTCTGGGCCACACCGGGCCTATAACGGGATCACTTTACCTCTAAAAGGTAAAGCAGTCCCATTACAGGCCTGGACAGGCGCCGAGGGTTCCAGGAAGTTAAGGTTCCCAGATTTCGTGGCAATGGCACAGGATGGTGGTAGGTTGTCAGCCTTACGCACCGGCCGCCTTTACCCCAAGGAAATACTCCTGGTACTCATTTCTGTTAGAGGCTGAGTTGACCCCAGGACCATAGTGCGATCGGAAGGATTTTACGTCAGCTGGGATCGAACCAGTGACCTTCCGATTTGTAGCACAGCACCTTAACCACTGTGCTACCGCGGTCCCCTCAATTTACCTTTACCTTATATTATGCATTTCACTGGTCTATCCCTTTTATTGCTTCACTTAAATTAAAAATCAGAACACTAATGTATCCTGAACAGTGCTTCCGCACAAAATCAGTTCCATATACGACTACGTCACACAAGAGGAATTACTTTTGTGTACATAAGCTACTCGTAAGCGATGACTAAAACGCAATATTTGTTAAACATTTACCTGTGTGCAAGGTATTGAATGGTACGTTCCATCAGATCCCAGGTGGGGCTGCAGTGTTAAGCAATCAATCACTGGCTGAATAGCGAGTGAAGCAGCAGCGCGTACTGCAAACACGTGGATTCGGAACCAAGCCGACAAGATGCACCAAACCGTATTTACTTTCCAAAGCGAATGTATAAAGTTTTCTATGTTTATTGGACAGTGCGTCATTGTGATAACTGCAGAACAAAAAACCAAATAGATTTCACTTGTTATTTTATTTTACTTCTTATAGGCTCAAAATGTTTCGGGCACTACTATGCCCATCATCAGGAGCTCGCGACTATGATATTGATTACCACATTGGCCGTTTCGTTCTTGGTTTGCTGTAGGTTGGGATTTGGGTGCGGTTAGGCTGGAGTAGTGTCCGGGCTGCAGCCCGGACACTACTCCAGCCTAACCGAACCTAACCTCCAACATACAGCAAACCAAGAACGAAACGACCAATGTGGTAATCAACATTATAGTCGCGAGCTCCTGATGATGGGCAGAGTAGTGCCCGAAACATGTTGAGCCTATAAGAAGTACAATAAAATAACAAGTGAAATCTAATTGGTTTTTTATTCTTCCGTTTACAGCTTTATTCTTAATGCAATTTTAAATCTTAAATGACGATGCGGTTCAAATTTCGACTGCTGCCACGTACAAAGGGTTTTTAATTTATAGTATCTTTAAACAGTACCCTGCTAACGTGGAGAATATGGTGAGCTCCTAATAATACCAGCAGATGGCAGATGGGATTCACCTCGGCGTTTAATATGTTAAACGCACTCGCGATGATAAGGATGCACCGAAGCCGATACGTTCATGTTTCGATATAGCCTACTTCAGTTTTGCGTGCTTGGGGGCACAGCGGTGTGTTCGAGGATTCCGTTCTTCTTGGATGTTACCCAGTGACGCAGAGTCGTATCCGAGGTTAGGCTGGTCACATAAAATATTGCTTGCCTAGGCGTCGTTCTTACTCAGTACTTAACTACAACACGTTTGCTATTGAAGGTCCGTAATATAAAAGAAGGAGATTTATGCTATGAAATTTAAATACAATTATCACCTTAACCCCATATCTATACTGAGGCATGTGATATGAAGGTAAAGATACTGTGAAAAACAAGATCTATGTTCACTAGAATGAAGAAAGTAAGTTAGAATTTCACCTAATTAAAGGACCAAGAATGTTGTTAACAATCAACTGCCGAATGGAATGTCAGACAGGTCAAATAAGGGAGGATGAATATGCATAATGAGCAGTTCCACAATCAGTACTTTCTATTGGCGTCAGCACAGCCCGAATAATCGGATAAACTGTACCTGTAGCACGTACTGGGAAAAATAATCTTTAAAAAATTCAACGAATTTATCAGTTTGGAACCAAGTCAAGATGAAAGAATAATATTAAAACATATCTCAAAGAAGTAGGACACACGCTTGGAACAGATTCGCCTGATTTTGAATGGGTTCCAGTGCTGCGTTCTGGTTACTAAAGTAAACAAACGTACGCCACTGGTACTACCAACATCGGGGGGGTTCTTGATCGGTATAGTCAACTTGCTTTACTGCATAGAATTGGTCGGTGACTAACTTATGTTTCTGACATGTTCTGTGGGGGGATCGAAGGTCGTCACATTGCGTCGTCGACAAGGATCCTTACTGACACCACATGAATGCAGCACAGCGCTTAGTTTGTCGCAAACCGTACTTCAAACAAGCCATGTTTCTTTATTTATCAATAAATTGATTGCAGGGGTAAGATAGCACTTGGTAGCCTTCTGTGCGGCAACAAGACAAAGTATTCTCCCTATTTATCATCAACCCACTGTGAAAGATTCGGCTTATCAAGTAAAATCTAAACATTTATTGGCTTATAAATACACACTGTAAAGCAAAAGTTGACTATTTTCAGTGTCGTTCCAAACATACAAACAGATACACATCCACAATCTTGCATCTGAGTACACGATATAAAGAATAGTGTTTGCTGAGGGGTGCAAGTGAATCGAAATACTGAAAAATTTTATACAAACTTTTCTTTTCCACTTCACAAAGAACCCGAAGATCGATACAGTTGCACCGAATGGCAAAACAAGTGGCACTGTAGAGGTTTTGCGTCACCAAAACTTTATATAGTCAGGCCATCCGAAGCGTTCCCCTGGTTTTAATCTTTTTGCCCGGTCACGTAAGAGAATCAATCGGCAAAAAAAGATAATTTTGTGGTCGTGCTATAAGAAGCGAGGCGATTGTTTGACAGACAGGATTTCGTGTTTTAATGGAGTTAAATCCACAACTTTTTAAACAGAAAGAGTCCGGAAAGATTTAAGTCTTTTTTTTTCAATTTTATAATCGATATTTTATTCATAAAACATTTATCTATGTAAAAGAAAGTTAAAGTATGGCACAAAATAATATAGATTTTTATAAAGTTCATAAACCAGGAAACCCACTTTTTATTAAACTTGACAAAGTTTAAGAATTTACATTAAAAATCACTTTGAGTTGCTCCTACATGTTTCGGTCTACAACCATCACCAGGGAGCCTTCATTACAACCTAGCTAAAGTTATATTTAGGTTAAGATTCGGTAAAAAATACATCGTTATACGCTATGTGGTGTTGTGGCAGCATGCTGCCACAACACCGCACAACATATACGACGTAGTTTTTGCCGAATCTTAACCTAGATATAACTTTAGCTAGGTTGTAATGAAGGCTCCCTGGTGATGGTTGTAGACCGAAACATGTAGGAGCAACTCAAAGTGATTTTTAATGTAAATTTTAAAACTTTGTCAAGTTTAATAAAAAGTCAGTTTGTTGGTGTATGAACTTTATAGATATCAAAATGCACGGTACAACTATAAAAAAAATAATATATAAGTTGACACCAAATGCATTTTGAAAATTTAGAAAGAGGCAAGACTGGGACGTGTGGACACTAGGGAACTCAGTTTCAACCAATATTCTAGACCTCATTCATGAACAGTGGAAATCACAGTAGTTCAAAAAAGTACTACCTCATTTACATTTAGAAAAATCTTTAATCTTCGTGTTGATACCCAGAATTAAAAAGCGTTTGCTTCCCTGAACTTTTGTCTATGGATGCAGTGCATTTGTTGTGAGAGCAAAGATGTGTTCGTAAGTATTCTGCACATAACATACAAGTTTTGAAGAAATTATCTCTGTAAAACAGTGTCTAACTCTTCATATTATAAAGCAAAATACAGAACGCTTCCCTACTCACTTATTTATTTACTAACTTGCTTGCTTACTCCATAGAGCAGAGCCCTTCTTGAGAAACTAACCTGCTCTCAGATAGTCAAGAAAATCCCCAAATTTTATGGAACCCGAAGGTTCATTACCGCATTCACAAGTGCCCGCCACCTGTCCCCACCCTGAGCCAGATCAATCCAGTCCATGTCCTCCATCCCAATTCCTGAAGATCTATCTTAATATAATCCAAAATAGCGTTTAAAAGAATTTAAAACACCAGTAAACATCATTTGTAGCTGTAAGTACAAATAATTTGAACGAAGATAGGAAGGGACATTTACCGTACATATTCGAGGTACAGGAAAGAGCAAGTAGCGTAGCACGTAGCCGTGTCATCGTTCTTAGACGCGCTGGAATTCATCGCAAGACCAAGAATTGTTGTTGAATGCACCCAGCAGAACTCAATTCGGACATAAGAAATCAGCACAACAGTGTCTCCACTTTCTTTTATTGCGTTTATTTAATCGATCTTCTCTGAGAATTGCGTTTGACTTGGGGGCAATGATGCCTTGAACGCACACAAAAGCTCCGCCATCTATATTTAATGTAGACACTGGGAAGGGAAGAGAGAGTATAGTGTATTATAAAGCCTTACAATAAGGCCAGCGTGAGGGTGGAGCAACTGCATTGCCATGAGACGTTATCAAAGAAATATGCGTTATAAATTAAATGGGGGGTTAAACAATATCTGAAATATCAGTATAAGCTTGATCTAAAATTCCCGCCACTAACAAGCAAAATAAGGGTAAAATTTTAAATGTTTGTTGTAAAAATGACCTGGCAACTTTCGAATTCTAAGATATTCAAACTTGAAGAATAAAAAACGAAATAGATATCACTTGTTTTATTTACTTTACTTCCTAGATACTCAACATGTTTCGGGCATTAATATGCCCATCTTAAGGAGTTTGCGACTGTGTTGTTGAACTACCACATTGGCTGTATTGTTCTTGGATTGCTGTGTGTTGGAGTTAGGGTGCGGTTCGGCTGGGGTGGTATCCGGGCTGCCGGCTGAAGCAGCCGGCAGCCCGGATACCACCCCAGCCGAACCGCACCCTAACTCCAACACACAGCAATCCAAGAA
>Ga0123357_10013553_pt1 | contig 10589 bp, 5 predicted proteins | sample TergutEmb28metaG_FD_89873 | JGI IMG/M metagenome (GOLD analysis project Ga0123357, IMG submission 89873) | Embiratermes neotenicus P4 segment gut microbial communities from Petit-Saut dam, French Guiana - Emb289 P4 | ecosystem: Host-associated > Arthropoda: Insects > Digestive system > Gut ...
CGCGGTAATTTTTAAGTACGGAAATACACTCCAGAAAAGATTCCCGGGAAACCTGCCCCGTGGTAAATACGTCCCTCCCCAGGGCAACAGGCTTACCCGCTTTATCCAGCGCCTGCCACCGGCCGTCCGAGAAGATTTCAGCTACGAGTAGCCTGATCCCGGTAGAACCGATCTCCAACACCGCGACCAGGTGGTTATTGTTTTCCATAAGGATCTATAACTTATCGATCAACATTGAACATTTCCCTGAAGGTATGGGCAGGGTTTTTTTCTTTTTCCCCAGTATATTAATGGTAAAGTAATAAAGTTTTTCACTTTCCATATGGATTTCCCATCCCCGTCCGCTTTTGTTGGAAAGAATGGTGATCATGTTTTTCTTGAGCGAGAGGTTTTCAACACCCATAATTTCCAGATTTGGAATAATCCAGTCAACGGTCTTGCGGGGCAGGGAGATAAAAAGGCCCACAATATTTTCAATGGTCAGGCAGATGGTAGAAAGGGCGGCGTAGGTAAGGTACTGCGGCCGGGGAAAATCGGGCCTAAGCGGCCATTGGGCAGGTCCTTCCTTGAGGGGGAGGTACGCCTCCCAGAGTTTTCCTTTATGGTGATTGTTGTCCGGGTTCATTGAATCAAGGACAAAATAAAGGTGCCTTATGGCGAAGTCCCTTGCGAGGTCCCAGCGCTGGTACCGCTCAAGGCCCTTTATCACCATAAAGGTAAGGTGGGGAAAGACGGAACCCCGGTAACCGTTACCGTTTGGATCAAAGGTCTTTTCCGATACCGCCACCGTGGGAAAAGGGTGCGGCGCGCCGAAATACTTGGGGTCGGAAAGACGGCTGATAATGCGCTCCGCCTTTTCCTCGTTGGGAATTTCCGCGAGGAGCGGCCAGTAACCGGCAATGGTTTTGACGGGAAGCCGTTTTTCGTTCTTGTCTATATCATGGTAAAAACCATCTTCATTATCCCACATAAGGGCGTTGATCCGGGTTTTAAGGGCGAAGTACTGGCGCTTGTACTGAAAACTCGCCTCTTTGTCGTTGAGTATATCCGCAAGGGCGGACAAATAGAGCACATTTACCGCCATCATGGTGTTAAAATCGAGCGGGTAAACCGCCTTTTCCCGGGGCGCGTTGGGCATGCCCGTTGCGCTTAACGGCGCCCGGTAAAGGCCGTTCGGCTGTTTGAAAACCGAATCTATCCATTCATTGTATTTGTGGAGAATGGGGATAACATCCTTGACCCGTTTCTTGTTCGCCGACTTGTGGTAAAGGTTGTATTCTACCCAGGCAAAGAGGGGCAGCCCGAGTCCCTCCGGGTTATCCTCGTCTACCACCGGAAGCCCGGTTTCTATATTGTAAGCTGAACGTATCGCCCCATTTGGTTCCTGGCGCTGATAAAAAATATCGAGCGTCGGGTTTGCCTGGTAAATACGGTTGGAATAAACCAGAAAAAAGGATGAAAAGACGGCGTCCGCCTGCTGAATCACCGGACTGCCGGGATAAGAAAAGAATTTCCCCTCAATGACGCTGTTTTCACTGCCGGAATTCCAATAATCCTGTATCCATGCCCAGGTTTTGTCGTAAATATCGACAAAATCCTGATCATAAAAGTGGATCTTGGGGAAATCGCGTTTTGTCACATATGCTCCTTATATTAACATCGACACAATGAAGCTTTTTGCCCTACATTTATAAATAGGAAATGACAATCTCATAGTTGATCTATACAGATTACTCCATGCAGATTTAAAAGTCAAATTCTCCATTTATTCGCAGGAAACATCAAAAAGACGGCTATCGATCACCAATTATATTATATAACATAAACGCGGAATTTACTAATGAAGGCAATAATTTCTCCAAAATATCCATGCATTGTATTTTATTGAAATGATATAACATGATATATCATTTCTTTATTTTCTCCGCTGCGGCAAAATCGGCAGCGGCTTTTACTTTGTCGCCTTTACTGTCCCAGGCGCTGCCGCGTTCGTGGTAGGCGACGGCGTTGGATGGCTCGAGTTTTATCACCTGGGTATAGTCCGCGATAGCCGCGTCCCAGTTATCCTGCTTTGCGTTGGCATAGGCGCGGTTAAAGAGGGCGTCGGCGTAATTCGCTTTGTACCGGACGGCCTGGGTATAATCCGCGATGGCTTTGTTGAAATCTCCCTTGCTGGCATACACAAAACCGCGGTAATTGTACACCTCCGCATACCCGCTTTTGAGGGTAAGCGCGCGGCTGTAATCTTCAATTGCCCTGTTGAGATCCCCTTTTCTCCTCAGGGCATTGCCACGGGAAACGTAGGAATCGGCGTTATCGGCCTTAAGGGAAATGGAACGGCTTAATTCCGCAACCGCCTTATCGTAATTTCCCTCTTCGTACAATTTCTGCCCTCCGAGAAAGGCGACATACCAGGGGGCCATGCCCATGCCTTCCATTGCGTCCCTGTTGATCTTCTGATAATTGGCCGGGTTCAATTCGGAGGTATTTATGCCGAGGGAGGGCAGTTTGGAAGAAAAATCTCCGACCAAAAGCGGTGGGGTATAGGTAAAGATAACCCAGGCGCTTTGTTTTTTGCGGAGCTGCACGGTCCGGGTCTCCCGGTACCCGTTCCGGTAGATCATATCGATAATGTAATTCCCGGGAACGAGGGCGCGGCTCATGGTTTTTCCAAACGCCAGGGGTATAGGATCCTTATCCACCTTGTCTATCTTGAGCATTCCCGACGCCATGGTCTGAAACTTAAATTCTCCGGCGTCAGCAAAACGGTCGGCTATCATGAAATCTTCTAGGGGAGGGAACGCCAGGGAAAAACGATTGGTCTCCTCCTGACCGGCGCCTGCGTCTTTATCAATGAAACCGGCCAGTAGTTCCTCCGCGCCGGTGTATCTTTTCTCCACAAACCCGGAACCGCTCGCGGAGGCGGCGCCGGAAGCAGGCGCGGCTGATACCACGGTAGTTGAAAAATCGGGACTAAGCTTTTGTATGAGTGACGCAATAAAGGCGCCGCCTTTTTCCCCGGCGTAAAAGGACGCGAGTATGGCCTTTGGTCCCAATCGTTGCCGGAAGCGGCACAGGGCGGTCTCTACGCTTATCGCCGAATCTCCCGGCGCAAGATCCAGGAGGAGAAGAACGGAATTCATAGGGACGCCGGTAAGCGGCGGAAGCAGGGAAGCTGCGGGGATTACATTTTCATTTCCCAGGGATATACCGAGGTTCCCCATGGAATCCGCGAGCCCCTTCCCGCTGAGGCAGACAATGAGCGTATCAGGATCACCTGTTCCGGAACAGAGAGCTTCCAGGGCTTTGCCAAACCCGGCGGAGCTAAAATCTGGGCCGAAAAGATTTTTAACTTCAACGGCGGAAAAAAGATCCCCTCCGGATTGCTGCGAAAATAATTTCTCCAGTACCCCCGCGTTTTCGCGGACCTCTTCCGGACCGGCAAAAAGTACTTTCAGCGCGGGGAGCCGCGAAGAAGCGTTTTTTTCAGGCGGGGGAAGCGGGACCCCGGGAAGGTCAACCTGGCTGCGTCCGGACTCAATGGTGTTGGAGGCGTTAAATACCGACACGGCCCTGGTCGTACCGGTTTCAAGGCGCAGCTCATAACAGGTTTTACCTTTTTCGGAATATTTCTTCTCCGCCGCCTTTTCCGCGTCCAGGTAACCTGATGGGACAAGCCGCGTTCCCGCCTGCCTGAAAAGGACAATTGTTCCGGCGCCGTCTTTCTGCGCGGTTATTTTAAGCTTCAACTCCCTGGGCTCAGTTTCGCCTTCAACGGACAGGGAAAGCACAGGGGGCGCTTGCTCATCTTCAAAGAGGCTTTCGAGGGTTCCGGGCGCGTTAACTTCCCCTCCCTTGAGTGTGGCATAAAAAAGATCCGGGCGAAAAAGCAAAGAGGAAAGCTGATCCAGGCTGTACTTTTTTTCCCCTGCCGCGGCTTCAAGAAGGGAACTCCCCCCGGAAGAGGCGTTGTAAAAACCGGCTGGAACTACGCTTATCCATTCATCGTCCACTCCGGCCGGGGGACGGTAGGCGTAATATCTGGCGAGTTCTTTTTCCGTGGCGCTATCCGCAAGACAGATCGAGCCGTCGCCGGCCGGGTAAAGTTTTTTTGTTCCGTCGGTGCTAAGTACCGGAAAAGTGGAAACCAGCTCAGGCCCGGCGCCGTCAGAAGGAAACGCGGAAAGCTCACGTCCGGAGAAAAGGTCCCAAACCCTGATAAGCCCGTCGGCGTAAGCGGCGGTAAACCGGTCATCCGCCGGGGTACCATCCGGACTGGACCAGGCTAACGCGGTTACTTCCGGAAAGGCGGTTCCTGGAACCGGCAGTACGCGGGGGATTTCTTTCTTTACCCGCGCGCTGGATGAAAAACAGGATGAAAATATGAGGCTGACAAGAATCAGACTCAAAAGGGCTTTCCCGCCGGGGCGTATCGTCATGCGGGACGGGCCGCGCTTTTCCTATAGGGGCGGCGTATCTTCCTGGAAAGGACGACGACCGCGGCAATGGTAAAGAGCGAGTAGACAATGCAGCTACGGTAGCCCCAGGCGGGGCCTATACGGTCAGCCAGACCGATCAGGTACTGTATACCGCTGTTCAGCGCGCCGGCGATAACGATTATGGCGCTGGTCATTACCGGGGCGTCTTCCCGGAAATATCCCATTGCTATCGCAATGGTGGTCGGCCACAGAATGGCAACGAAAAAACCCAGCCCCGGAAGCACGTTGATGCCCTTCTCCCCAAGGAGAAATCCCAGGATGTAAATAACGAAGGTAGCGCTCACCGCGATAAAAATGCTGCGCATATACCCGATCTTTTCAATCGCGAAACCGCTTAAAAGACGCGAAATGGTAAAGAGGATAAAGAAGTTGGAAATAAAAGCGGCCCCGCTTGTCTTCGGGTCAAGGTGGTAAACATCCTGAAAGTAGAGCCCGGCCCAGTTAGCCGAACTCATTTCTACCGAGACCATGAGGCCAAGAGGAATGGCAAAGAACCACACCATGGGGGTTTTAAGGGCGGTAAAAAAACCCAGTTTCTTTGTTTTGCTGCCCGCCGGTTTCTGTTCTTCCGTTTGTCCTTCATCGGCCGGTTTGGGAAAAGAGGTAAAAAAAGAAGGGATAAAAAAGAGGAGTACCAGGGGAATTGAAAGGAGGTAAATGTTGCGCCAGCCCATGGCGGATGCGATAACCCCCGCCACACGGGGGCTTAAACTGGAACCCGCGCCGTAGAAAAAATGGAGCAGGCTCATCAAGAGCGCGGCCCTGGCGGTAAACACCTGGGTACCCAGGGCGTTTAAGCTCACCTCGAAAAGCCCGAACGAGGCGGAAACAACGAAGAGCGCGGCCGCGACCGACAGAAAGCCGGGCATAAAAAACGCGCCTATGAGCCCCAGGATCATGAAAATAAACCCGGTGGCAAAGGATTTTTTGACGCCGAAACTCCCGATGAGAATCCCGCCTATAAAACAGAATAGCACATAACTTAATGAGAGGAGGGAGACCATCGCCCCCTGCTGTTCATAGGAAACATCAAATTGCGCCTTGATCAGGGGGTAGGTTACCCCCTTGGTATTTTCGATATAACCGAAAAGAAACATGGTTCCGTAGAGGATAAAAAAGAGAAGAAATGTTTTCAGGGTCTTGTTCATTTTTCGGCTGTTCCTTTGCTGTATTGATATTCCCGCAATCTGCCGGCGGTACGTTCGTCCACAAGGGCTTCCATTTCAATATACTTTTCCCCGTACTTTTCGGATATAACCGGGCCCGAACGGTGGACCATGGCGGCAAGATCCGTCCTGTCAAGGGGGAAACGGAAATGTAAATTCCCCCCCGAAACGGCCTGCTCAATCCGCTCACAGAGTTCCGTGAGGCCCCGCGGAAAACCGGAAACATTCTCCGCCACTGAAACCGGTACGCTTCCGGGGAAGGTTTTAAGCAGCACATCGAGGGACGCGCCGTCCAGTTTATCAATCTTGCTGAAAACCTTTAGCAGAGGGATGTTTTCCGCGCCAAGATCCCGGATAACCGACAGGGTTGTTTCGTAATGAACAGAAACATCGGGATCAGAGGAGTCAAGGACGTTCAACAGAAGATCGGCGCTGGTCACTTCTTCCAGGGTGGAACGGAAGGCGTCCACCAGGTTGTGCGGCAGGTTCCTGATAAAGCCGACCGTATCCACCAGGAGGACCTGGGTACCCAGGGGCAGCTTGAGCCGCCGGGACGTTGAATCAAGAGTCGCAAAGAGTTTATCCTCCGCGAGGACAGCGGCGCCGGTAAGGGCGTTTAGAATGGAGGATTTGCCCGCGTTTGTGTAACCTACCAGGGCGCAGACAGGCACTCCCCGGCGCTCCCTTTGCCTGCGCTGAACCTGGCGGCCGCGTCTGACATCTTCCAGTTCCCCTTCAAGCTGATGGATGCGCAGTTCCACCCGGCGCCGGTCGGTTTCAAGACGGGTTTCGCCGGAACCCCGGGTACCGTATTGCCCTCCCCTCTGACGGGAAAGGTCGACGTACTTATGCTGGAGCCGGGGCAGGGCATATTTCAGCTCCGCCAGACTCACCTGGAGTTCAGCCTCCCTGGTACGGGCCCGCCCGGCGAAAATCTGGATGATGAGTTCCTGGCGATCGATGACGGGGATAAGCGAGAGCTCCTCCCAGTTCTGCTGCCGGGAGGGGCTCAGATCCCGGTCAAAAACAATGCAGTCCGCCTCAAAAGAAGCGGCTTTTTGGGCCAATTCCTCTGCTTTTCCCGTACCCATACCGTACCGGGGGTTCTTTTCCCTCACGTGGACAGTTTCCAGAGAAACAATAGCCAGCCCCAGGGTATCGGTCAGGCCGGTAAACTCCCTGATAAGGGAATCGCTCTCCGGTGCAGACAGTTTTTCATCCCTTATGCTGATTAAAAAAGCCCGTTTGGGGGCTTCGGCGGTTATTATTGGCTCGTTCATTGTATCTTTATAGCATAAATATGGATTTTGTTATATTCTATATTTTATAGGGGTTTTGCCGATACTAGAGAAGAGTGGTAATATGCCCGGAAAATCGGCAGGTGCGGGGACGTGACAACATCGCAAAAAGCAGCATTAAGTTTACTCATATCGGTTCTTCTCTTTGGCGGTTTTACCGCCCTAGCATTTACGGGACTATTCGATCTCATTGAAACCCGTTTTTATAATCCCACGATTACCTCGTCCATGACCCGCGAGATTACCCAGAACGCCGATTCAATTGATAAATACCTGACCGAGCTGCAGACCCGTTTTTCCCAAACGCTGAACGAACCGGCAATACGGCGCAGCTTCCTGCCGAACCAAAACGCCGATGACATATTTGAACGCTCCCGTATCTACGGTCTCCTCGTTGAATCGATTGGAGGGCTTCAGTCGATCCGCTTTATCGATTCCGGCGGTTCGCGGCTCCACTATTCTTCCTCCAGCTCAGACATACTGCAGCAGAGCGGGCAGTCGGTATCTTACAGGAACTACAATGAACCATCGTTCCCCTATGAATCGATCGCCGTAAACGACGGCCAGAATCCAAAATACACCCTGGATGAAGAAGCGGATCGTATCCTCTTTTCTTTTCCTTTTTTTGATTCGTATGAAGTATACCGGGGAACCGCCCTGTTCTCCCTCTCGAGCCAGACCATAACAAACTACCTCATCAGTGAGGGGAAATTAAAAGTTGGGGAAGATATCTGTGTAGTTTCAGATCCGCCGGGCTTTGTCTACGGATTGTCCGCGGAAATTGAGAAAGCCCTGCTCCCGCAGATTTCAGGTATCTGGAAAGAAGGCGGGCTAAAGGTCGCGAACCTTAATTCGGAAGGCTCGAATATCTCCCTTACCTTTATTTCGGCCAGGACCTCCCATGGTTTTTTTGTAGGGCGCCTCGTGAACGAAGACCTGTTCACGTTCCCCCAGATCATGAAGATCATCCTTCTGGTCTCATTCTTTTTAACGGTATACCTGACAATTTTCCTTTTATTGAACATCAGGCAGGACTCGGTCACCATCGTTCAGAACCGGCTTAAGCAGCTTCAGATTTCCCTCATTGAACAATACTATGAACGCAAGGGCGATGTAGACTGGAGCCGCTGGAGCCGGGAACTGGAACTGCGCCGTGATGAAATCCGCGGCCAGTTAACGCGGGGCATAAAAACCGCCTCCGGCAGCAAAAGCGGCGACATTGATACACTCATCGATAAATCCTGGGACGAACTCCTCGCCGTCATCGGAGGCCGCAAAGACAGCGGTATAGACGAAGAAAAACTTCAAACCATTCTGAGCCGCATCCTGTCCGCCATCCCTGGCGCGGCCATTCCCGTTCAAATTTCTACCGCACAGCCCGCTGCGCTGCCATCCGCCTCCCAGCTCCCCGCCGTACGAACAAGCGCCGCAAAAAAAGAAGCGCCCAGCGCCCAGCCCGCGGTATCCGCCGCCGAAGAAGCGGAACCGGTTGAGGAACTTGAAGAAGTAGAAGCGGTAGAAGAATTAGGGGCTGAGACCCCGGCATCTACCGTTGAAGAGGCGGAACCGCTGGAAGAACTTGAAGAAATTGAGGAAATCGCGGCGGTCGAAGAAGCGGAACCGGTTGAAGAATTGGGCGAAGAAGCCGCGCCGGTTTTTGAAACCCAGCCAGTGGAGCAGGCGGCCGAAGCTGTGGCTGCTGTTGAAGAAGTCGAACCGCTGGAAGAGCTTGAAGAAATCGAGGAAATTGAGGCGGTTGAAGAAGCGGAACCGATTGAAGAATTGGGCGAGGAAGCCGAGCCAGTTTTTGAAACCCAGCCGGTGGAGCAAGCGCCGGAAGCAGAAGCTGTGGCTGCTGTCGAAGAAGTTGAACCGCTGGAAGAGCTTGAGGAAATCGAAGAAATTGAGGCGGTTGATGAACCGGTAATAGAACTTGAGGAAGTAGTTGACGCTTCGGTAAATGCCGCTGAAGTGCTGCCGGCAAGCGTGGACGAAGAGGCGGAACTGATAGTAGAACTTGAGGAAGCGGAGACCGCGCCTGCTGGCGAAGCTGGCGTTGAAGCAGCCGTAATTACTGAACCGGCGCCGCTGGATGAAGTCCCGATCATAGACGCCTCGGACTTTTCCGCCGGGTTGGTGGACGAAGCAATAGGCGCCATGGGCGCGGAAGAAGAGATAGAAGAACTTGAAGAATTGCATGACCTTGAAGAGCTGGATGAAGCGCAGGAAGCGGAGGGAGAGGGCGAACCGGCCGGGGCTGAACCGGCGGCGGGATCGTTTATAGCTCAGCAGATCAGCAGTCCGGAATTGGACGTGGCTAACCTGGCAAGCCAAATTGAGTTCAGCCCCTTTCCCGAGCCTGAAAGTACCGATGACGAAGCCCTTCACGATGATTTTGAAATTGTTTCCCCGTTCTCCACCATGCTTTCGGACTTCGCGGATGCAGCCAGTGACGACTTTCTTTTCTCCGGTGAAGAAGTACTCCGGGAACTGCCTTATGAAGCGCCAACACCCGTCCCGCCTTCAGAACAAATTTCAACTTCAGTTGAAACTGGTTCTGATGAAACTGAGTCCGCGAAGGAGACGGAGGCGGAACCGGATTCGGAAAACCTGGAATTCCTTGGTTCGATAAACGAAGAAGAAAGTGACGAAGGGGAAAACAAGGATAAAAAGGAATCACCGGATGAACAGGAGAACGAGACGGCGGAAGAAGGAAAAGATATTGCAGTGAGCCTTCCCCTCATCTTTACGCCGTTCAATAGCATTACAGACAGCGCGGAGATTGAAACCCTGGAAGTCCTCCCCGACCCGGAAGAAGAGCGCAAAAACGCCGAAGATGATGGCGTCATTGAAGAACGGGAAGGGGTTCCCTACATAAGCGGAGATGTATTACACCAGGGCGCCGACTCCAACACTGACCTTAACCCGGACTTTAAAAATCTGGTTGATTCGGTGATAAAATAGCCCTCTACACCCTCATTATTTAACCGTCACTTCCGCACCAGTATCATCAACAGCGCGATGTCACCCTGGCGTATGCCGGGAACCCTGGCAGCCTGGCCTATGGTGAGGGGGCGGACTATTTTTAGTTTTTCCCGCGCTTCCGCAGAAAGTCCCGTGAGCGAAGCATAGTCAATATCAGGCGGCAGTTTTACCGCGTCCATTTTAGCCAGCTTGGCGGCGGCCCGTTTTTCCTTTTCGATGTAGCCAGAGTACTTGATGTCCAGGCAGACCCGTTCCACCCATTCCGCAGGCCAGCGCGAGAGTTCAGGTATCAGGCTAAATAGATCTTCCTGACGGAACTGGCCGGATACTTTTCGTTCGTTCAGTAGTTCCTGTATGGCCTCAAGACCCCTGGTTTTCTTTTCAAAACGTTCCCACCTTTCATCGCCGGCAAGGCCAAGTTCCCTGGCGGCGGGGGTGAGCCTGGTATCGGCGGTATCATGCCGCAAGACCAGCCTGTGCTCGGCGCGGCTAGTAAACATGCGGTACGGCTCTTTGGTTCCCAGGGTGGTGAGGTCGTCAACCAGGACGCCGGTATAGGCCTCGGCGCGCCCCAGGACGAGGGGCGGCTCGCCGCGCATCTTTTGAACCGCGTTGATCCCCGCCATTATGCCCTGGGCCGC
>Ga0123357_10013554_pt1 | contig 10589 bp, 6 predicted proteins | sample TergutEmb28metaG_FD_89873 | JGI IMG/M metagenome (GOLD analysis project Ga0123357, IMG submission 89873) | Embiratermes neotenicus P4 segment gut microbial communities from Petit-Saut dam, French Guiana - Emb289 P4 | ecosystem: Host-associated > Arthropoda: Insects > Digestive system > Gut ...
CTTTCTTCCATCCCCCCCCTCACTCTCTCTCACAAAAAAATATATATATATATATATATATATATATATATATATAAAATAAGACAAAAATAAATTCACATACACATCTACACACATGCAAACACATTTAAGACAAACCTAACTAATCTACATTCTGAATGATCCATGTTTCCAGAGATTGGCAGTGAAGTATATGGATGGGTTAGCATTTCTTGTGAAGGCTGTCCTTTCCATTTCTCTGAAAGAAACGCTGGCTAAATTGCATGCACCAGGAGTCTTATGTTTCTAGTGCGATAGTGGCATTAATGAAAGTAGCAGGTTGCATATGTCATGGTTGTTTCATTTTAATTAGTCCACATTCATGTGGGTAATTGGAAGTGGGTAATACATACTGGTTTTTCTGTTAAAATATGATTTATTCTTGTTTCCAAATTATGCGAAAAATTTAGAAGGGAACACTGAAATTTGATATTGTTTTACAACAAAATGTGGATGCTTCTGCTAGAAACAAAGTCTCAGTTGGAAGAACAAGTATGCATGGAATAGTACCACTAAGGGAGTTGTAAACGAAGTTGTGTGTGATTTTGTCTTCATTGTCAAATTTGTCGTTGCATTATTTTCTCTATCCCATGCTGTAAAGAAAGTAAGTCACCGGATGTTTTATTATTGCCTTGAGAAGCCAATAAAAAGCCAAATTATTCAAATCTGTGTGCAAAATAATAAATATGTAAGGAGATTTTGGATCCTGTTATTTATATTAGAACTAATTGTGAACCATAATTATTGATTTTATAGACCACTGTTAAGTAAATACTAAATAATGTCTAAGTAATGGAAAATTTGCTAATCCTTATACATCTGCCATATTACATCCCCAGACTGTTGAACACATTTCTGGTACATGTTAAAATATATTTAATTTGTTCAGCTGTCAAGATTTTAATAAATTAATTGGAAATGTCTTAAATTTTCAAGTTCCCGTGTCTCCTGTACTGGTTGTTTTGCCGTTGTTTTTTTTGTAAGACTGAGTTTTTGTGTCCTGGACTTGCTGAATTCTGTGTTGTTCACCTTTCTGGTTGCTCCAGCTTTGTTATTCACAGTTCTGCAAAGTGAGAGGGATTTTGGTGTAATATTTTATTGTAGCTGTTCGAAAGCTGATAAACACCGTTGTGATTCCTTGTCTAATGCTGATGTGCAGAACATATATAGCTTTGCCAGATTTGCTCAAAATTTCTTCTGGGTTATCAGTCATACATGGTAGCACTTTTTAATGAAAAAGTTTCTCTGCCACAACAGTTTGTGACTTTGTACAAGAGAAGTACAATCCATTATTTGCAAGGTGATTTTAAATTACTGTTTTTTATGTTGAGGAAAGGTCAAAACAGAAATGGCTATCCATGCCAAGAAATTTTGTATTGTTCGAAGATAATATTAATTGGTAGTATCAACTGAAAGATATATGAGTGACAAGTGGTAGGTAGTATTGTATGCTTGTACCAGTTTTAGACAATTGTATCTGTTAACCAGTAAAAAAAGAAGAAGCTTTCTACTCGAGATTCTTTGTAGAATTCTGGGTCACTTGTATGTTGAAACATAAACTCCTAGCACCGTATGCTGCATTGAAATTTAACTCTTTCCATCTACTCCATTTTTCCAGTAATATCATTTGGCATTCATGTATATGTTATAATTCATCTGTGAAGATAAAACCCTTTAAATAACCAAAGAAAATACAAGCTACTTGCTGGATAGCTTATTTGAAAATTGATTTTCCATTGACAGTCTCCTCCTCTCAATTTGATGTGGAATATGTTGTGTTGTGATTTTTCCTTTCTTTTTGTATATGGTGTATGTGCCTTTCACCTGTAAGGCCTAAAGTATTGTGGAATTCAGTTTACAGATTTAGTTTGCAAACTTATTTTTTCATGTCAAAACCAGTGTTTGTGTGTCACAGATAACAATATTACTTGGTGATGAAGTGGGCCATTTTGTGTCCAGTCTTTGTATATGCAACTTTCTGACACATGGTAGCCTCATGTTGCACGTCAGTTCTCCCCAACCCCTTGAAATTGTTATGCTTTGCTAGTAATTCATCAGATTTAAACATGTACTGGCTGCTGTTACCTTAATTTGGGTCAGAATTTAGAATATTTCTGTAGGCTCATTTATTTCATGTACTTCCGAATTCACCTACTCTAAATTTCAAAATTTCTATTCTATTCCTATTTTTTCGCAGTGCATCATTGTAACATTATTAATGCTAAACGTAGTGATCTTATGTTTATACTTCGTAATTAATGCGTTTCAAAGAGGTGGTGTTTGTAAATAAAACTGTAAAATTAATGTAGAAGACTTGTTTAAAGTGTTAAATTCCTGAACACTCCTCCGCTTCATTCTTGTTAATGTTCATTGAACTTCGTGATATATTTGTTACTGTGTTTGGTGTTTTTTTTTTTTAAACTTAGATTTCCATGTGGAATACATCTTAATGGACTAGATTGAAGCAGTGCTTGCCTGAGACAGATTTAGCATTCCATTCTGAAGTGATGTTCACGTGGGCCATTTTCATACAGTGAGCTTTTATGGTTTTGTAACATTAACCCTTAGCGTACCTTATTAAATCCCATCTGTAAATCCCAGGTCGCCGAATTATTCTGCGGGGGTATTTCAATTTTGTGCATGCTTTTCGAAAAACTTGAATATTTCGAGAACTAAGCGAGATAAATTTGTGAAACAAAACGCAATTTGTGGGGAAAGAATCAGACATTGCTCAGGATGCCTTAAAAATGCTGTAATGTCCTTATTGTATATTGGAGAACATTATCCATGTTCTTTTACTTACTTTGTGGTCGAGGCTCTAACAATTTGCACGGAGAATGAAAGAAAATGTCTTATAAATCGTTTTTTGTGTGGTAATCTTCAAAACAACTTCGGTCCACACAAAGCGCCACGTCACACTTGAAACATTTGAATGGCAGGGTTCACATCACGCCCCTCGCTGAACTCGCAACAAAGCCGCTGCTAGAATTGCTTATTGCTGGTCGTCCCACAGGCATGGATGGTCGTGGCCCATGCCCAGACCGTGCCGGCATCTCTCTGATAAGGGTGAGATGAAAGTCTGTGTGAAATTTTCTTCCCACCACATGAAGATAAAAGAATGTAACTGTTGACAATGGTCAGATCTAACAGGTGGAAAATAGCTTTTTTGTCCACTTCCATGTTCGGCGTCTGGCTATGTAGCTATTGGCCATCCTATCCGAATAGTCAGCGTGCCCCATGTGATAGTTATAATCTGCCACAGTTGCCAGCTTTATCACTTTCCCGTGTTCATCACGATAATAGCCTTCTCTGGGTGGATCATGAATGTTTGTCAGGAGGCACACGTCTCTTGTCCTTCCACGCCACAGCCGTCAAGTCACCTCTGGTCCTTACTTGAATGTCACCACGTTTCAGTCTCAGTGTCTTGGGTTTGAGGTCCTTGCGCATGCCCTTTCTATGTAGCCTAACCGTCCCACAACAGAAAATTTTCTTCTGTGCCAAGTCGTCATATAGGTCAGGGGAGGAAAAAAAAGTTGTCCATGTACAGTTTATGGCCAAATCCTCCTAAAACCCTTGTCAGATTAGTCACTGTATCGTGGGTTGCTGTCAGGTGTTGTGCCGCCCTTTGTCTGTCTTTACCGAGGTAAACATTCATGTCTCATGTATATCTAGTAGAGTCGCATAGTTTGAACATTTTGATGCCAAAATGTTTGGGTTTTTTCGGGATGTACTTCTTGAAAACTATCCTTCCCTTGAATTTCACAGTGACTTCATCTACTGCCAAATATTCGGAAGGGTTGTAAAATTTTGAAAAGTTCATCCTTATAATTTCAAACAAGTCTCGTATTTTCCACAGTCTGTCATCTGTTCGTTCAACTCCATTCCTATTATTTTCCTTGAAATGTAGAAAGCATAGTATGTGATAATATGTAGCACGTGCCATCATTTGTCCATAGAATGGAGTGCGAAGCTGTTCCATTTTCGTGTAGTAGTCCTCCAGTCTGCCTTGAACTGTATGTCCCATCTTTAATGTCAGAGCCAAAAACGCAAACATTTCCACTTCTGTCACCTCACGTTCGGGAGAATGTCTGTCGTCAGAATTTTCTAAGAACTGGTGATTGTATCGATTCGTCTCCACAACCAGCAAAGTAATAATTTCCGCGAAGAACAGCAGCAGAATGCTATGTGGAGTGGACTTGCTCGTTACTTGTGCAGCTTCCCTGCTTTTCCTGTTGGGAGCCCCAGTAAGGTTTGAACTACACACCTTGGGGGTTGAGGGGGCAGTGTCCACTGAGAGGGTTGTGGCTGTTGACCTGCCACATTACCATCATCATCCTCATCTTCAGAGCTGCTGGCAGAAAAATCTGGTGTTGGAGGATCTGATATGGAAGACCATTGCGAAGGTGGGCATGGCTCGTCGTCCTCCGTGTCCTCAGAAATGTAATATTTCTCCTCGTTGCTGTCTGAATCCATTACGGATTTCTTGTATTTGATTCCGAGACATCAGACGAGCCCGTTTCACATGCGAAATGACACTTTCCATTGCCGAAACTGTAGCACCACTGCTGGTTGTAACAAAAAACTCTCAACTGACATGTCGCAAATTCTGCAAGGGAGTGGGGGAAAAATGCTCTTTCCCCTACTTACCAATACTTACCCAGCTGCCTGTTACTAAAATAGCATAGTTTTATGACCCAACATTCCATTCCACTAACTAAATGCAAGGCTGAACTAACTGCACAATATGCTTTCAAGACTTATGACACTTATGCATTCATGGCTAATTTGGGTAACCTGGGTAGCTGGCAAAGTGTTTACACACAACTGTGACACCAAAAACCACCCTGCATCGATACAGTTTTGAAACATTGTGCAGCAAATAGAAAGAGATGGCTTTCAGCATTGCCAAATGTAGGTCCATATATATATGACGACAGCATTTCTGGCTTTACTAGGAGCTCCATATATATACGACAGTAGCCTAAGGGTTAATGGAAATGCAGAAATGAAGTTTATTTGTAGGATTATACAGGTGAGAGGTTCAGAGTGGCTGTTGATCTTGCGAAGAGTTAGCTGTGTCATGTTGTAACAGTATTTCTCCTTACAGTCCTTCCACATGTTGGGATGACTTGGAAATGACTTCCGTATAACTATGGTGACATGTGGTAGGAAGAGGTGGTTACATTGGTAGCATCCTGCTAGATCATTCCCATATTTGTACTGCTGCTGGTGTGAAGTATGGGATTTCATCAGTTACTTAAGCTGTAACAGTGTAGTGTTATAGTAGTAGGTTTGAAGTGACCAGGGTACATGCATTTACATGTCTTATTTTCTTATACCCACTTTTGTCGAAGCTTTTAATTTGGATTTGTACATAAACAATTAGGGAAGTGTGGTCGAAGGAACAAGGTTGCAATAAGAAGTGATTTTACGTTGTATTATTCCGGAGGTTAAAAGGCTGAAAGAGCCATAGCAGTAGTGGTGCATACAAGCATGGTGACAAGTGTTGCGAAGATTGTGTGTAATGGCAGAATTATTGCTCTTGAATAAATGGCAGAAACCAGTATTTTGTTAATGCAGGTGTACATGCCAACATCTGAGTTAGGGTGACTAAGTGGAAGAATTGTGACAAACACCACCATAATGGGAGACTGGAACATTGTGATTGGAGGTAAATTGTATCGAAACATTATTGATCTACGTGGACTGGGAAGGAGAAATAAGAGAGATCAAAATACTTATTGACTTCTGTTAAAGGAATGGATGTATCATCAGCAGCATATGGTTTAACAAGTCTGAGAGAAGATTGTACACCTGGAAAGCACCAGGAGATTGAAATTGATATCAGTTGGATTACATACTTGTGAAGCATTGGTTTAGAAACTATCAAGTGTGTGCAAACACTTCCTGGGGCATATAGTGACTGACTTCAACATTCTGGTTGTGAAGAACAGTACAAGATTGAGGAAAATCATGATGCTCCAAAAAAGCAAAAACCAAGATGGGATGTGGAGAAGTTATATGCTAAATGACAGAAAGTGTGAGATACTCCAGAAGAGAAACTTGGTGAAAGTGGGAATGTGGAAGTGCAGTGGAGCAATATCAAGAAATGTCTGTGACTGAGAGTTACTGGGAGAGTCCAAAGGAGAGCAAGAAAGCTGTGGATTATGCAGGAAAGGATTAATGAAATGGATGAACACAGGAAGTGTAAAAATGTCAACCATAAAGAAGGATTTAATGTACATGAAGATGATGGAACTTGCAGACTGAAGTGGAAGAAGCTATCAATTAGATGAGGGATAGGAAGGGTACAGGAGATGATTATATTCTTGGGAATGTCCTCAGACTGCTGGGAGATGATGGTCCCAGATTAATGATACCACTGACCAACAACATGTATGATTTTGAAGAGTGGTCCGGGGATTTCTTTGAAGTTACAATTGCCTTAACCAAAAGCCAAAAAATGCAGTGACCATTGCAGTCGGTCTCATGGCATATATAGCAGAGACAGCGAGGATACTAAGAAGAAGGATTGAAAGGAAGATGGAGGATGTGCTTGGAGAAGATTAGTTTGGATTTAAAAGAGGAAAAGGACTGAGGTATGCAGTTAGGATGTGCAGAATAATATCAGAATGACTTTGGACAAAGATGAGGAATTGTGTGCTTGCTTCATAGTTTGGCAGACGGTATTTGACCTGCAAACTGGACCAAATTAATGCAGATCCTAAAGGGAACTGGTATCAGCTGGCGACAAAGAAGACTGATTAACAAATCATACATGGGTCAGAGTCTTACACTGAAACTGTACTAAAGTGAGGCAAGAAGGGTGGAGGTTTGAAGAGGAGTTAGACAAGGATGCTGTTTGTTGACATTTCTATTCAACTTGTACAGCAAATACCTTAACAGGAAGCTTTTGAAAGTTTTGGAGACTTCAGACTAGGAGGAGAAGTAATTTGTGCTGTAAAATACACAGATGACCTTGGGCTTCTGGCAAAGAAAGTGGTGGTGCTACAGGGCATGCTGGACTGAAAGATTTAAAGTGCTGTGAGATGGAAATGAATGTGGAAAAAACTAAGGTAATGGGGATATCAGCACCACTGTCTCCAATACAGGATGTGGTCTTATCAAAAACAACAGTAGAATGTGGAATATTTCAACTGTTCGGTTAGCATGATAAATTTTGCAAGATATATGTGTGAAGTTAAATCCAGGATTGTCACAGCAAAACCAGCATTCAAACAAGAAGAAGGCTGTTATTGCCAGCAGGTTGGACTTAAAGTTAAGGAAGAAAATGTGAAGTTCTACATTTGGGGCATAGCATATGGTGCTGAAGAAGAATGGAGTTTAGTTGGACTGATTGTGTGAGAAATGAGAAGTGTTGTGTAGAGTCAAGGAGGAAAGGAATATCCTGCAAAGAATAAAAAGGAAGAAGGCTGACTGGATTGGTCACGTTTTGCATAGGAGCTGCCTTCGAGGACACCGTATTGAAGGATCGGGGGGGGGGCCAGCCGTGATGGTAGGGTGAGGAAGAAAATGTAAGCAGCTGCTGGACGACCTTAAGGAAAAGGGTGGATACATTTGGAGGATGCAGTAGATAATACTCTGTGGATAATTGTTTGGGAGAGGCTTTGGACCTTTTGCAAGGCAGACTACAGAATGAAGAATGATAAAGAACGAAGTATAGGATAGTTGAACCAGGGTTGGAAGGAATTTATTTGAAAAAAGAAAGGATATCTTCCATTGTCTCATAAAGGACTAAATGATGGCATCTGGTTAGAATAAACACCAAACTCAAATGTTCAGTTCTAAAAGAAATGGAAATCTACAGGAAGCTTGCAGCAATATATGGACAGATCTTATATCTGGTATCCAGAGTCTGGTCCTTGAGGAATAATATTGACAAGAATTAACACAGTATGTATATAAGACATGAATTGCTGAGTGGTTGAGACGTGAGATTGAGGTTCTCACAGCGATGACAATTTAAGTCTTCTGGGATATTGGTGTCGTGCTGATGGGCAATTGGATACTGACAGTGTGGAAGACCATCATCCATGTTCAAGGTCTAAGAAATCCAAGAATGTTAATTGTGCTGGGAAAAATGGATGTGTGGTATAGGTAAGGGTAACTTGCAGTAGCAAGCCAATGTAGATGAATACCAGTTGGCAGTGTCCAATTTCAGAAGGCATAAATGCTCAGTTCTGACGCTGAGGCTTGGTCCGAAATGTGTGGTGATGCAGTGTTCGTAAGCAGATTTAATCATCCGATCACTTCTGAGGCTAGGTGCGCACTGGCAACTTTAGTTGCCTGGATGGAGAACACTGCATTATACGAGCGCGCGCACTGGCAACTTTTCTGTTGTGGCAACAGAAAAGTTGCTGCTGCAGCTGACATTCTCTAGGCAACAGAATGTTGCTGATAACGATAGGATGCACATGTTTCAGTCTGTCCGCGCACACTGGGAACTAAACAGTTGCTTGCTAGCTGCAGTAAGGCACAAACCTTGTGCCTTGTGTCATATGGCTATGTCTGTCGTAGAGGACGTAGAAAAGTTAATATGCGAGGTGGAGAGACCACCACCTTTGTATAATAAAAAATTGGAAGAATATAGCGACAGAAATCTGAAGGATAAATTGTGATACAAAGTTTGCAAGTCACTCGTCACGAACTGGAGCGAGCTTCCAGCTCTTGTTCATGTTATTGGGGAGCATGCTGCTGATAAAATATTGGGCAGCAGCGTACAAACTATAAAGAAAAAAAAAACAGAGGCTTTAGTAGTTGCTAGTAAGGAGATTGGACTAGAAGTAGATGCTGAAAAACTAAGTACATGGTCATGTCTCGAGATCAGAATGCGGGACGAAGTCACAATATAAAGATTAATAATAGTTCCTTTGAAAGGGTGGAACATTTCAGATATTAGGGAACAAATCTAATGAATCAAAATTCCCTTCAGGAAGGAAATAAGTGCAGATTGAAGTCACAGAATGCCTGCTATTGCTTGGTGCAGAATCTTGTCTTCCAGTTTGCTATCCAAGAGTATAGAGGTTAAGGTACACAGAACTACAGTTTTCCTATTTTGTAATGGTGTGAAACTTGGTCAAAATAAAAAGTGACCACACGACTCCCACTGTTAACTCACTCTCGAAACTTACACCTGTAATCAGACTTTGAAAAGAAAACGGAGGGACAGTTTTAATGACAGTGAATGTATTTTGTGAAACAATTTATTTTCATGAAAGAAATATTGGCGCTGGTAAGAAACAAATGTTACATTTTACCACACTGCCAGGGAACTGACCCTTGTGTTAAAGTGAATTACTTTGCGAAATACTCTCTTACAGCAGTGCCTCTAACGCTGCCACTTGTTCCAACAGGCTGTACACTTTCCACATTCATACAAAGTGTCGAACTGAATGCCATCAATTTCCATATATAATTGTGTAGAACGCAGCAAGCTTTTAAGATGTCACAAAAGTCAGGTCTTACATCAACTGGTCTATGGAATATTCACCATTTATTAGCCAAAATTCCAGAGGTGCATTCGACTATCCTATGTGCTCTTGACAACCTGTAGTTTTATATACGTTTCAGAAATGTTAACTTTTTGTTGGGATATGCAACCGCCTTATGTAGTATGCAGTCTACAAGTCCGGTTAGACGCTGAGCCAGTTGGTGACTTGACTAATTACACTGACCATATTGACACCACAGTTCTTGATGATTGTTGCACTATAATTTACTCTATGTACACATTTCATTAGTACGTTTCCTCATTGAAAACTGCACTTACTGTAGGATTCCCCCTATGAAGTAGACACGCACTTACGCCACTGCTTGAGAGCGTAGTTGGTGGTCAACTAACGTTGCAAATTGAACTACAAGTTATTACTTGTTCCCTATGAACAAGCACTGTAACTTCTGCCTTATGCAGAGGTGAATAAGGTATTGTGCCTCCCTAACGATATTCCAGCTTAACCGTATCCTGCTCGCAAAGACACTACAACACAACCCCCCCAGCCAGAAGCGAAGCAACACCACACAAAAATGGCCCCCCTTCACTTACATTGGAAGAGAGACCACACACATAACCAACATCTTTAAGAAGGCAGACATAAAGATAATCCTACGCACCAACAACAATCTTCAAAACCTGTTAATGCACAAATCCCAACCCCCAGACAAATACAGCAGATCTGGTGTGTACAAACTAACATGTCAGGAATGCAACAAGGCATATGTAGGTCAGACCGGCAAAGCTTCAACCAGAGGTTCAAAGAACACAGGAATGCGTTCAAATCCAATAGAAACACATCGAATTACGCCAAACACGCTCTAGATCACCAACACCCATTCGGCCCCATACAAGAAACAATGCAAATTTTGCAATATCAAAGAAAGGAACCCACCTCAACACCATAGAAAGATTTTTCATTTACAAAGAATACTTAATCAACAACCACATAAACGACGAATTCAACATAAACCCAAACAAAATCTTCGAGGCCATACTGAAATCAAAAGAACAATAACCCCACCTCACTCCCCCCCCC
>Ga0123357_10013555_pt1 | contig 10587 bp, 7 predicted proteins | sample TergutEmb28metaG_FD_89873 | JGI IMG/M metagenome (GOLD analysis project Ga0123357, IMG submission 89873) | Embiratermes neotenicus P4 segment gut microbial communities from Petit-Saut dam, French Guiana - Emb289 P4 | ecosystem: Host-associated > Arthropoda: Insects > Digestive system > Gut ...
TGAGGGACACCATAGCGTACCGAATCCTAGTCTGCTAGGATGCCGGTGTCAAAACAAATGTTTGTAAATAGTGATTTCGGTGGAACCGAAGAACTGGGTGCCCCATTCATGCCGCAGTCTTATCGCGGCATGAGTGGGAGATGAATTACGCGCCCATCACTGCCTTGAACCCCGTCAACACAATCGTCTGATCGCGGTCCGGGCCGGTCGAGATCATGCCCACCTTAGCGCCCGACTCCTTCTCCTGGAAGTGCATGTACTCCTGCGCCAGCTTGGGCAGCTTGTCGAACTCGGTGATGCCCTCGGTGGAGGTCTTCCAGCCCTTCAGCTTGGTGTAGACCGGCTCGATGCGGTCGTAGCCGCGCATGTCTGCCGGAATCACGTCGGTAACTCTGCCGTCGATCCTGTAGCCGGTGCAGATGGGAATCTCGTCGCACTCGTCGAGCACGTCCAGCTTGGTGACGACCAGCCACTCGGTGCCATTAATCATGTTGCTGTAGCGCAGCAGCGGAAGATCGAGCCATCCGCAGCGGCGCGGACGCCCGGTTACGGCTCCGTACTCTTGCCCGCGCGCGCGCAGCAGGTCTGCGCTGCTGTCGTGAATCTCCGTGGGGAAGGGGCCTTCGCCTACGCGGGTGACGTATGCCTTGGTCACGCCGATCACCGTGTTGATCTGCGTGGGACCGACTCCCGTGCCCGTGACCGCTCCGCCTGAGGTCGCCGAGGACGAAGTGACGAAGGGATAGGTTCCGTGGTCGATGTCCAGCAGCGCTCCCTGCGCGCCTTCAAAGAGGACGCGCCCGCCCCGGCGCAGCTCGTTGTTGAGCAGGACCGCCGTGTCGGTGACGAACGGAGCTATCTGTTCGGCGGCGCGTGAATACTCCTCGTACATCGTCTTGGGGTCGAGCGGTTCAGTGCCGAACAGCGCGTGGGCTATGGTGTTCTTTTCGTGGCAAGCGTTCTCGATATGTGTGCGCAGCAGCGCCGGATTCAGCAGGTCCACGACGCGCAGGCCGCTGCGGTGCATCTTGTCTTCATATGCCGGCCCGATGCCGCGGCTGGTGGTGCCGATCCGTGTGCGTCCCGGAGCGTTCTCTGCCGCCAGTTCGATCATGCGGTGGTAGGGCAGGATCACCTGGGCGCGGTTGGAGACGAAAAGCTGTCCGTCGACCGGCAGTCCGGCGTCCCTCAGCTTCCCGACCTCGTTGAGGAAGGCCATCGGATCCAGCACCACGCCGTTGCCGATGACGCCCTTGCACTCGGGGCGCAGCACGCCACAGGGGATCAGTTGCAGGACGAACTTCTTGCCCTTGATGATGACCGTGTGTCCGGCGTTGTGGCCTCCGGCATAGCGCGCGACGACGGAGAACTTCTCCGAGAGCACATCGACGATCTTACCCTTGCCCTCGTCGCCCCATTGGGCTCCCAGAATGACTGCTGACTTGAATTGATTCACTCGAACGATTCTCCACCGTCCTACCGGCAAAAGATTAACGGCAAGCGGCCATGAAATATGCAATTAAGTCCATCATATCCCGGCGCGCGGGCCATTTCTTTTTCAATTTTTTGCACGGCAGGTGAAAATTCTGGATGCGGATAAGTACACTGATGGACATAGGCTGCGGAAAGCCGCCGCAGCCGGTTCTAAGTTACGGCGGATGAGGATGATGGCAGAGCAGATGATTCAGTCATGGTTTGTGCAGGGCATGGTGAAGGCAACAACCGACCTGAGCCACAAGGGCTGGGGCGAACGCAACGCCGGCAATGTCAGCCTGCGCCTCGTGCCCGAGGATCTGGAGCCGTACCAGAAGCTGTTGCGGCCAGGCGAGTCCAGGCCCATTGGCGAAACCATTCCGGGCATCGCCGGGCAGTATTTCATGATTACAGGGGCGGGCAAATTCTTCCGTAACGTGCAACTGGAGCCGGAGGAGGCGCTCGGCCTGCTGCGCGTGAGCGCCGATGGCGCGACCTATCAGATGCTGTGGGGATTTCGCGGCGGAGCCGTGCCTACGTCGGAGCTCTCCTCTCACCTCAAGTCGCAGGAGGTGCGCCAGCGCGTGACCGGCGGCAGAAGCCGTGTCATCATGCACTGTCACGCCACCAACCTGATTGCGCTGACCTATGTGCTGGAGCCTTCGTCGCCGGTGATTACGCGCGCGCTGTGGGAGGGGACTACGGAGTGCCTGGTGCTGCTTCCCGAGGGCGTCGGTGTGCTGCCATGGATGCCTCCGGGAACAGCGGCCATCGGCGCGGAGACGGCTCGGGCCATGGAGCGGCATTCGCTGATCCTGTGGCCTTTCCACGGAGTTCTGGCCGCGGGCGGCACGCTCGACGAGGCCTTCGGGCTGATCGATACGGCAGAAAAGTCCGCCGAGGTGCTGGTCAAGGTGCTCTCCATGGGCGGCTTCCGGCAGACGATCTCGAAGCAGGATCTGTTAGCCCTGGCCGCGCGCCATAAGATCACTCCCATGCGCGAGGCGCTCGATCTGGAGTCATGGGGAGGCGAGGCAGATGTGTTTTGCCGAGCCAGCGTGAATCCGGTGTGAATCCATAAAACTCAGGAGAGGTATGGAAACAGGAAAAAAGGCCGCCCTATTCGGTACGCTCGCCGTGCTGGCCGCCGCTGGCGTGCGCATCGGCATGATCTATCATGAGCGCAACTCTCCCATGGTTCTGCGCGAGCAGCCGCAGTACACGATCTCCGCGGACGAACTGGTCTTTCTCAAGCAGAAGCGGCCCGACACCCCTGCCGATCTGAAAGACCTCGTAGGAACGACCGTGTGGCTCTCGGCTGGCGGACAGATGGAGTATTATCCCTTCGCCGCCAATCGCGCCGAGTACGCCAAGTCCGCCGGAACGCTGCTCGGAGCCGAGCCGATTCTAATCAATAAGGTCTTCGAGCAGGTTGCGCCCATATCGTCGCGCTCGCGCATACCCAGAGGTGATCGTCACGTGCTCGTTGCTTTTACACGGCCCCGCTCTGATAACCCCGCCAAAGAGTATGCCCTGCCGGTCGGATATCACGACCACGATGGATACACCTTATACACGGACAAGATTTTCTTCTACGACGACCCGCACGAGCTGTACAAGCACTGGGGTCCGAAGGTGTGGGAGGCTATCGATGAGCACAAGGTGATCCTGGGCATGAGCGAGCGTGAGGTGCAGCTCTCGTTCGGCCAGGTGAGCCAGAGCCTCAGCAGCGAATATGGCAATCGCCTGGTCGTCTACAACAACCTTGGCCGTCCGATCGATGTGACCTTCGTCAAAGACAGAGTGACCTCGTTCCGGCCACACGCGGAGTAGGAGCAGATGGACCCTGTCACGCATCTGATGACCGGAGCAGCGCTGGCTCGCGCGGGATTCAACCGCAAGGCGGCCTATGCGACGCTGGCCATGACGCTGGCCGCCGAGGCTCCCGACCTCGACGTTCTCTGGCGATTCCGAGGCCCTGTGGCGGCCTTCGAGCACCATCGCGGCTGGACCCACTCGCTGATCGGCCTGCCCGTTCTGGCCGCCGTAGTCGTGGCGGTGATCTGGGCAGGCGACCGGCTGGGTGCCCCATTCACGACGCGCTTTTTGCGTCATGAATGGGACGCAAGGAAGCACCACGAGGGGTCTCCGCCTGTTCGCTGGGGCTTGCTCTACCTGTTCTCGCTGGTCGCTCTCGCCAGCCATCTGCTGATGGACTGGACCAACAACTACGGAATCCGTCCGCTGTTTCCGTTCCATCCGCGCTGGATCGCAGGCTCATTTGTGGCCATCGTCGACCCGATCATATTTCTGTTGCTACTCATGGCGCTTGTTGCGCCGTGGCTGTTCGGACTGGTCACAAGCGAGATCGGCGCGCGCCGTCAGCCCTTTCGCGGCAGGGGCTGGGCCACGGTTGCGCTGGTGGGAATCGTCCTCATGTGGACTCTGCGCGGATGGGAGCGCCAGCAGGCGCTCGGGATTGCCGCGTCGGCTGATTCCAGCGGCGCGCAGGCGCTCAGAGTCTGGGCTGATCCTTCTATGTTCAGTCCCTTCCGCTGGCAGACTATCGTTGAAACTCCGGCAGCCTATCGCCTGGCGACCGTGAACACGCTTACGGGCGAGTTTGACTCCGACGCGCAGGCAGATGTCTTCTACAAGCCTCCGGCGACGCTGGCCACGCTGGCGGCCAGGCGAAGCTGGCTGGGACAGGCTTATCTGGACTGGTCGATCTTCCCGCTGGTAACCGATACCGGGGCGGACTCCGATGGCGTAACGCAGGTGACCTTCCGCGACCTGCGGTTCGTCCGCTATGTCTCTGGCAGGATGAAGCGCGCACCGCTGGCAGGCGTAGTATACGTGGACAGCGATCGGCGCATTGTGCGCATGGAGATGAGCGGCCGCGTGCAGAGGTAGTCTGCGTGGGGTCTGGCAGAGGAGGATTCCAAATTGAGGCGAAGCGACAGAGAGGTTACCGGGCTGGAAAATATCCTCGCCATTCTGGATAAATGCGAAGTGATGCGGGTTGGCATGTGTGTCGAAGATCAGCCCTATATCGTGCCGATGAACTTTGCCTATGAGGTGATCGATGGAAAGGTTTCTATCTATTTTCACTGCGCCCCTGAAGGCAAAAAGCTGGATATGATCTCGAAGAACAATCATGTCTGCTTTGAAGCAGACTGTTCTCACAAGATATTAAAGGCAGATTCGGCCTGGGCCTGCGAATGGTCCGCCGAGTTTCAAAGCGTCATGGGCGAAGGAAAGATTGCCGCCGTAACCGGTGAACCGCAGAAGATCGCTGCTCTGGACCTCATCATGAAGCGCTACGGCTTTCAAGGAAAGCCAGCCTACAGATCGCAAAAGGTTGAGGCCGTTACCATTCTAAAAATTTCAGTTGCATCCATAACTGGAAAGAGCAAACAAATAGGATAACGAGAGTATCTTTCTATATATGAAGAACCTCATAAAGTTTTACGTGGTTGCGTTCTTACTTGTATTCGGAGTCACGGCGTATGCTCTGGAGTCCGTGCCCAAGGCCGAATATCATCAGCGGCGCGTAGCTCTGGCCGAGGCGATGAAGATGGGTGTTGCGGTTCTGTTCGCCAGCGACGAGCCTGCGCTCGAATACCAGGACTTCCGCCAGGACGAGGACTTCTACTATTTGAGCGGATGGAACCAGCCGGGCGCAGCCGTTGTCATCATCCCTGCCGCCGAGGCTCAGGCGGCGACCGCGGGCACGGGCGGACTGGGCGGGCGCGCGGCTCAAGCCTACCGCGAGATTCTCTTTCTGCCCACGCGCAATCCGCGCATGGAGCTTTACACCGGCGTAAAGATGGATGCCAGCACGCCCGGCGTACGCGAGGCTACGGGGTTTGCCGAGGTGCTGCCCATGACGGAGCTGCCCGCCGTTCTGAACGCTCTCATCAGCGGAGACCGGCTGCGTTTTTACCGCGTTTATACTCAGAAAAATTCAGCCCACGCCAGGGTGTTGATGGACATGGTGGCCGTTACGCTTGGATACGATTCGGCCCCTGACGCTCTCGACGTGGGCTTGCTCACAACGCCGCTGCGGGGGGTGAAGTCTCCCGCCGAAATTGAACTGCTGCGCAAGGCGGCCAACGCTTCCATCGCTGCGCAGCGGGCTGCAATGAAGGCCATCCATCCGGGCGTGGGCGAGCGCCAGATTGAAGGCGTCATCGTAGGCAAGCTGCTGGACGAGGGCTGCGAGCGGCAAAGTTATCCCGCCATCGTCGGCTCGGGCGCGAACTCGACCACGCTGCACTACAGCGAGAACTCGGCCACGGCGAAGGACGGCGACGTCATGCTGATCGACGCTGCCGGCGAGTACAGCATGTACGCCGCCGACATCACCCGCACCATGCCGGTCAGTGGACACTTCACACCGCGCCAGCGCGAGATCTACGAGATCGTTCTGGGAGCGCAGCGCGCGGCGGCAGAGGCTTTTGTCGCGGGCAAATCCACCATCAACGATCCGCGGCATCTGCATCCGGACTCGCTCGACCAGGTGGCCTATGATTACGTCAACACGCACGGCAGGGATCTGCACGGCCAGCCGCTCGGCCAGTACATGATTCACGGGCTGGGGCACATGGTGGGCATCGACGTGCATGATCCCTGGGATTACTCCAGGCCGCTTGACAAGGGCATGGTGTTCACGCTGGAGCCGGGCATCTATCTTCCCGAAGAGGGCTTCGGCATTCGCATCGAAGACACGTACTACGTCGGCCCGGACGGCAAGCTGGTGGACCTTCAAGCCGATCTGCCCCATGAGGCCGATGACGTGGAAGCCGCCATGAAGCGCTAAGGCCGCACGCGGAAACGATATACTACATAGACTTGCCTATGTATTTAGACAGCCTCCTGAACAGGTTTCCTCTCTGGTGATGGGACAGCTTTCACCGTGAATCTTCGCATCACCCCAACGAATCCATTCTTCAGGAGTCTCTTTGCCGATCCGACACAAAATCCGTAACTCTCTCTTCGGCTCGATCCTTGCGGCAGGCCTGCTTGCGATTCTTGTTAGCTCGCTCGATCAGCCTCTCGCAGCGCAATCGCAGTCGATCAACGGCACTCTGCGCGGCACGGTCTCAGACCCATCGAGCGCGCCGATCGCGGGCGCCACCGTGACCATCCGTAACCTGGACACCGGCTACACGCGCACCGTCTCCACCGGCAGTGACGGCACGTATATCGCGCCTGATCTTCCCATCGGAAGCTACTCGGTGGCAGCCGAGGCCGAGGGCTTTGCCGCCATGAAACAGAGCGGCATCCGCGTCGGCGCAGGCAGCGACATCGTCATCAATGAGTCGCTGAAGACAGGCTCCGTGAGCACCTCCATCGAGGTGACAGCGGCGGCTCCGATCCTGGAGCCAGCCAAGTTCGTACTGGGCCGCACCATCACCGAAGAAGAGACGCAGAGCCTTCCGCTGACCTCGCGCAATCCGTACAACTTCGTGCTGTTTCAGCCTGCCGTCAGTGGGCATCCTAACCCGGAGAACGGCATCCCGCGCACGGTGAACACCAACGGACTGGTGGACCGTATCAACTATCAGCTCGACGGTATGGTCGATACCGAGACCGACCGCTACGGCCTGCGGCTGTTCGCCATCTCCGACTCGTATGTCAGTGAGGTGCAAACCGTCGCTAACGGAGCGCAGGCCGAGTTCGGCAACACGGCGGGAATTACCTACAACGTCATCACGCCGTCGGGGACGAACTCCTATCACGGGTCAGCGCAGTATATTTGGAGACCGAAGGCGGCCAGCTCCTGCCCGATGCTGCAAAACTGCGATCCAGCATTGCCGAATTACAAGTCCAAGCCCGATCTGCATGTGGACGACTATGTAGGACGCATCGGCGGGCCGGTCATTCATGACAAGCTCTTCTTCTTTGGAGCGTATGAGAAGCTGAAGCGCAGCTATCCTCTGCCCAACACGATTGATCCCCGTACAAGGGAAGCTTTAATCGCTGGCGGAGTCGATCCGTCTGACTTCAACACTGCTCCGTCGGTGCAGCGAGCGCAATGGGTCAACGCGCGCATGGATTGGAACATCAATGCCAAGAACCAGTTCTTCGTTCGCTACAACTACTTCCGCAACAACTATCCCTTCAATACCAACGTGGGCGGAGTCTACAACATCAGCGCAGCCTCGGACTTTCAGGACCGCGCGCACATCATCGGAGCACAGCTCATTACCACCTTCACGCCCAACCTGCTGAATGAGTTTCGCGGATCGTGGCCCTACCGCAACCAGCATCATGTAGCCGATGCGCTCACCGGCCCCGGACCCATGATCTCGATTGCGGCCTACACCGACAAGTCCGACCCGGCCAACCCAATTGCCTACAGCGCCGCCAATTTCGGCGGCAGCAACGCCGCCGGCGATAAGTATCAGGAGAAGATTCCTTCCTTCAGCGACAATGTCACCTGGATCAAGGGCGCGCACACTCTTAAGTTCGGCGTCGGCTTCCAGAAGAATCTGGACACACAGTTTGCCGATATCTACGTGCAATACAACTTCGCAAACATCGACCAGTGGCTGAGCGCGAAGAGCGGAGATGCGCCCTACGCCTACTCCAATGTGAAGGCATCGATCGGGCGTCCGGGCGCGGCTTACAGCTCAGTTTTCTTCGACCTGTTTGCGCAGGATACGTGGCAGGTCAGAAAGAACCTGCTGGTGACATACGGAGTGCGCTACGACCAGTACCGCGCACCGACGCCTCCGGCGGGCGAGCCGTTCGTCTACACGCAGCACTTCCGCACACCGAAGGCGAACTTCGCGCCGCGGCTGGGCATCTCGTACCAGGCGACGCCGACGACTGTTATTCGCGCCAACGTGGGCCTGTTCTACGAGGCCACGCCGACCAATAGCTGGTACAACCCTCTCTACAACAACGGAGCCGCCGGAACCGGCTCCTTCATCGCCAACGTCGCGGGCACTTCAAGCTGCGCTCCGGCATTTCCGAATTCGCCTCAGCAGGTTTCCGCAAGCTGTCTTGCCATACAGGACATCTACGCCCTGACGCCGCGCTTCAAAAACGAATACGCCTGGAACGCCAATCTACAGATACAGCAGCAGCTCTCGCCGTCCGACTCGCTGACGCTTGGCTACATCATGACCAACGGGCGTAACCTGCAGTTTCTGCGCAACATGAATCTGATTAACCCTACTAGCGTTCTCGACGACGGGCGTCCGGTCTTTGATACCACTCCTTCGGCAGCCACGCGGCTTTATCCGCAGTTCAACAACATTACTCTGATCGATGTGGGATCGAACTCCTCGTACAACGCGCTGACGGCGACCTACGAACATCGCATCACACTGGGATGGACGATGAGCGCCTCCTATACGTGGTCGCGCTCGATCAGCAACACGCCCGAGGGAAACTCATATGAGTTTTCGACGCCGGTTCAGGACCCCACGAACCCCTTCGGCGATCGCAGCCGCAGCAGCATCGACCATCCGCACTCCTTTACGATGAGCACGGTCTACATGCCGCAGTTCCATCTGGAAAACCGCTTGGCCAACGCGCTGGCCAACGGCAACAACCTTGCCGTGCTGGGCAACTTCGTGAGCGGCGACACGCAGAACATGACCGTAAGCATCCCGCTCAACGGCGATACGACAGCCACCAGCCGCCCGCTCTTTGTAGGGAGAAACTCGCTGCGCACGCCGCCCATCTACCAGCTCGACGCGCGCTTCACGCGCACACTTGGAACCTACTGGGAGCGCGTAAAGCCGCAGTTGCTGATTGAGGCCAACAACATCTTCAACCGCTCCAACGTAACCTCGATCAGCTCGGGAGCAACGGTCTGTCCTGTTAACCCCAACCCTTTAGACCCTACACTACCTGCTGTCTGCAGAACTTTTTCCCCGCCACCTCCGGGCGAGATTGTTGCGCAGCCTTCGTTTGCGCCGACCGGTTCTGTGCTGGAGGCGCGCATCCTTCAGTTCGGCTTGAAGATTGAGTTCTAGTGCATGGCTTTGTTGTACAGAAATAAACCGAACTGCGCCAACGGCGCAATCTATACCAGCCTGGGGCGAAGCCCCAGGTAAGAATGGCATCAAATGTTATAGGGCTGAAGGCCCGCTCTATAGATTTATCTCATGCCTATAGAACGGGCCTTCAGCCCTTTCTTCCTTGAATGGGTTTCTTACCTGGGGCTTCGCCCCAGGCTGGTATAGGACGCGCCTTCGGCGCTCTTACGCGAAGCTGTACCATGACAAAAGAGCCGTGTCCGAATCCACAACAGTGACGAAGCCAGCCGAGTTGCAGCGCGGACTCTCCACCATGTCTGCGCTAGGACTGAACGTCATCGGCATGGTGGGCATCGGGCCGTTCGTGACGCTGCCGCTGATCGTGGCCGCCATGGGCGGGCCGCAGGCCATGCTGGGCTGGGTTCTGGGTGCGCTGCTCTCGCTCTGCGATGGGATGGTCTGGAGCGAGCTGGGCACGGCGTATCCCGAGGCCGGCGGATCGTACGTCTTCCTGAAAAATCTCTACGGCGAGCGCGGCTGGGGACGCTGGTTCAGCTTTCTCTACGCCTGGCAGATTCTGTTCAGCTCGCCGCTGTCGATTGCCTCTGGATGCATCGGACTGTCGCAGTACCTGTCGTTCTTCTTTCCCCATGCGACGCAGCCGATCTATGCGGCGAAGCTCGCGGGCGTTCCCGTCGCGCTGAGCGGACAGACGCTGATCGCAATGGCCGCGTGCACGCTGGCGCTGATCGTGCTTTACCGCAGCATTATCCAGATCAACCGCATCGTGCGCTGGCTGGGACTGGCCGTGGTTCTGACGCTGGTGTTCGTCATCTTCGCCGGATTCGCGCACTTCCACGCGCGACTTGCCTTCGACTTCCCCGCCGGAGCTTTCCATCTGAACCACGCCTTTTGGGTGGGCATGGGCGCGGGCCTGCTGATCGCGGCCTACGACTACGGCGGATACTACAGCGTCACCTTTCTGGGCGCCGAGGTGCGCGATCCGCAGCGGACGATTCCTCGCGCCGTGCTGGGCTCGGTCATCGTCGTGGGCACGCTGTATCTGCTGATGAACATCAGCGTGTTGGGCGTGGTGCCGTGGCGAGAGATGATGGAA
>Ga0123357_10013556_pt1 | contig 10587 bp, 9 predicted proteins | sample TergutEmb28metaG_FD_89873 | JGI IMG/M metagenome (GOLD analysis project Ga0123357, IMG submission 89873) | Embiratermes neotenicus P4 segment gut microbial communities from Petit-Saut dam, French Guiana - Emb289 P4 | ecosystem: Host-associated > Arthropoda: Insects > Digestive system > Gut ...
GCACTTTATGGAACCCGAAAGTTCATCACCGTATTTACAAGTTCCCACCATCTGTCCCTAACCTGAGCCAACTCCATCCAGTCTCCACCCCCTCCCACTTCCCAAAGATCCATCTTAATATTATCCTCCCATCTACGTCTGGGTCTCCCCAATGGTCTCTTTCTCTCAGGTTTCCCCACTAGAACCCTGTGCACACCTCTCCCCTACCCCATATGCGCCACATGCCCCGCCCATCTCATTCTTCTCGATTTTACCACCCGCACAAAATTGGGTAAGGAGTAAAGATCCCTAAGCTCTTCATTATGTAATTTTCTCCATTCCCCTGTTACCTCGTCCCTATTAGGCCCAAATACTTTCCCCAACACCCTGTTCTCAAATACCCTCAGCCTACGTTCCTCCCTCAATGTCAGTGACCAAGTTTCACACCCATACAGGATAACAGGCAAAATTATAGTTCTATATATCTTGATCTTTAAATTTTTGGACAGCAACCTGGATGACAGAAGATTCTGCACCAAATAATAACAAGCATTCCCCGACTTCAGCCTGCTCTTAATTTCTTCCTGAATAGAATTTTGATTTGTTAATGTTGTTCCCAGATATCTGAACTCTTCCACCCTCTCAATAAAACTATTATCAATCTTCATACTGTGAATTCGTACTGTGTTCTGATCTCGAGACACGGTCATGTACTTAGTTTTATGAGCATTTACTTCTAGTCCAATCTCCTTAGTAGCAGCTACTAAAGTTTTTGCATTTTCCTTTACAGTATCTCCACTTCCAATATATTAACATCAATAGATACATCCAAAAAATACACCACTTATAGTGATAGCAGATCAAAGTCATAAATGGTTACAATCATGTCACGAGTTTCCAGATTTTTAGAAATCCTAGAAACTGTTCTGTAGGAATATAATGGAATTTTCTAACCAACAACATGGTTGTGGCAACTAAAGAGACATGGATAGTTATTTTTGCTTTACAAAAGTTAAATGGGAAAGTCAGAACATAACACATTCATCAAATAGACCTGATATGAATAAATACAATACACGCACAAGGACACTAAATGAAACAGGACTAATGTTCATGTGCATGTGTGCATTCTATGCAGACCCTTTGCATAACACGTTAAAACCTACTGGAGCTTCCCTCACCTTTGTTGCTTGCTGCTGCTGTTGTCTGTGCTAGAGGTATCACTTTCAAGCCTTGCAGTCCCTGTAGTCCCTGCAAAGTCTTGATGTTCAAAGTCCCACCTTGAAAACCAGGCGGTAGCAGTATCTGCTGAGTAGCACCTTGCTGCAGCACCAGTGTGCCACCCTGCGCCCGCAATGCCTGTGATGCTAACACTACTGTCTGACCGCCTGCAGCTTGTGATGTCAGGATCACGTTCTGCAAACAACCCACAATTTTCTCACTCTGGAAGGCAGCAACATACCTGATACAAACTACAAATTCACAGTGCATTTTAAAAAATATGTTGTGAATTTGTAGTTAAAAGAGAGTGAACATTTTCAAAACAGGATGATGCAAAAGTACCACTACACTTGTAAGGTATGTTTGTGGATGGCATCGTAAGGTTGTTAGCACATGAAAAACTGGCACTGTGAACATTGCCAGTGTCAATGTGGAATGTGAACTGTGTATCTGCCAAGGTAGCTGCCAGTTTCAACAATGTTTAAAAGTTACAGAATAATATTAACATAGCCTTAAATTGTAGTGATAATTTGTGACATTCTGCATCATGTTCAGATTGACTCTGGGGACTACATAACAGCAATCCAACAATTTCTCTTATAATACAGATTTAGGCCGATCCCAGTGGCCATGCAGTCTAAGGTGTGGATCTGTGGCTACTTGCTTGCTGGGACTGCGGGTTCAAATCCTGTGGGGGGCATGGATGTGTCTTTGTGGCTACTGCGTGTTGTCTGGTAGAGGTCTCTGTGATGGGCTGATCACTCATCCAGAGGAGTCCTATTGAGTGTGGTGTGTCTGAGTGTGACCTAACAACCTTAAAAATCAGGAGGCCTAGGACCTCTACGGCTGTTGAGCCATTAAACAAAGATACAGACTTAGAATTGCAATTAAGCTGCCTTGGATGATGAGCCAGGTCAATATGGAAAAAGAGATATTTTAAGTGACCAGCTCCGTGTCCAACATCAGATTAGTCATCTGAAATAATCTTCATGGTTAAAGCCATACTGTAACAATGGAGTCAGTATGATTCTCTGAAATAATAACCACATCCTTGACTACACAGTGTCATAACCCAGAAGACCACAGCATGATTAACACAAATGTCCTCAAAGTACTCCGCTCATACGATGTTACCCCTCTTATAAACGCATGGCTGATGTGTCAGCCATCAGTACTCTTATGTGTTACACAGTTGGGCAATCTACTGACCAGCATTTTTAGTATGTTTCACATCCTTCTCATCCATGAAATTTCAGCAGCTATCACATCATTCAATAGCATGATTCTTTTACTCACTATACATCTCAGTATTTCTCCATTTCAAAAAGGTTACTGATTTTTAGCATCATCTACCTATACAGCCTGGCACCAAGAGGGTTAAGTGGCCCTTAAGTTTTTAAAAATACATACGAGTGTTTCCCAAGCTGTTTTGCTCACACAAACCTTTTGTCTTTGAAAAATAACAATGGATCCTCACATCCTTGATGAAGTAAATATAGGGTGTATGGATGTCAGTTATCCAGAATTAAAAATTTGTCTCAGAACTCATTTTAGATAATCACAAATACATACCAGTAGCACACGTAGCAAGGCATTGCATAATTTGACCTTAATTAAAATAACAGTTGCTTCCTTCATGGCTGCAGGAAGTTTCTTAATTAGACATTCTAAGGGTCACATTAAATGAACATACTGCCAATTAAAGAGCTTCCACAATTATTTTTAACCAAACATTACTCCTTTAATTAAAAAAATAAGTAAACATTGAAGTAGCCATTACAGAAATGTAACCATGGATCCCCTGGAAACTGGTCATGGATCCCTTGGGATCCCCAGACCACACCCTGTGAACCACTATTACATATGGCATCTGACATACATATCTGTTGTATATGTTTATATTTATTTATTTATGGTTTATTTAATAATGCCACCAGGACCTCAGATTATACATAACGAATGATGGGATTATAGTAGACAGCAGTCTAGAAGGATACAGAAGGAAGCAATGTGCCCTAATGTAAGGTACTATCTTGGCAACTGCTTGGACATATGGAGAAATGCCACAATCCCTGAATGGCCAGTTTCTGGGTCAAGTAGCATTCTGTTACTGTGTTCACGGGTGAAATAAGGTTTCCATAATTATGAAACTGGAGATCCTGCAAGAGGTGAACAGAAGAATTTTAACACTGACAGGGCCAAGAAATGATTCACTCATGTACATGCACTGCAAAACATGTGTGTGATTTTCTCAGTACACCTGAAAACACTTGAGATAATTCTACGATAAATGATCACCTGGCCAGTTGTCCCTTGTATGGGTGTGGACTGAGCTTTGCTGGCCAGTAACACAGGTTTGCCACCAATGTGAGCAAGGTTGAGGCCACCAGCTGCTGGTCCCAGCATACGCAAGTTGGCAGTAGCTGTCGTTGTGGTTCCTGCCACCACAGGTTTGCCTGCAGCTGTGACAAGTTTTGTAACTTGTGGCAGCTGCTGCTGTATGCTGGCTGTTGCAGCAAGAGACTGAAACAATTGTTATACATTGTCACGCATTATATGAAAGTTGTTCAGAAAACAGGTTTACATGACATAAGAAGTTATGCTGGCTGCAATTATTGTATTTACCTGAAAACAAGATAACTCCCCTCCATAATTTTTAATTTTCAAGGAAGTACCTACATAGAACATGTATAATGATGTGTGTGACAATAAGGCAGCCCTCCACTTCACACATGAAGAATTATGACACCATTCTCAACCAATATTTGGGTAAATACTGTTTATCAGGGCACTCTGGCATTGTGTAATTGTCATCTGTTTCCACAGCTGAAGCACAATCCTTGCAGCCATAAATTCAAACATGATCATAAGGTGGACATAGCTGTTACACAATTGCTGATAACACAGGACATGGACTTTTACAAAGAGGGAGTCTAAAAGCTACTCTTAAAATATGATAAATGCTTCAATGGTGGAGATGACTTTGTGGAATAACAGGATTGCAGCACAATTAAATCTGGACTGTTTTTATTAGAGCTGAGAATAAAAAAACCCAAGCTCCATGCAGTGTAAACTTATTTTTTGATTAACCCTCATATTCTGCAAGTGTGTCATGCTTTGTTCCAGATATGAGATTGTACCTTTAATATTAACTTCACATTTACTACAAATAGGTGTGGAAACATGTAATCCCAATTAAAGCACATATACAGTGGAGCCTCTATTAAGTGTTCCTTGATTTAACATTAAACATTAAATTTATATCAAGGATTAATCTCAATGTTAAACACTACTCGTCTAAAATTTTCCTCTGTTTACTGGTCAAATACACTGTTGTCCAAATAAACATTAAAATGTGGTTTACCTCTACTTTTATATATTCAGCTTACGTTATCTCATTCCTCATTGGTCTGGGCGTTAATTTACCTGTATATACCTGTATATATAAATAAATAAATAAATAAAAGCCTAAGACTCAAAATTCAGTCTTTACAGTCCCCACATAAGAAGCCTTTCTTACACTGACAGCTAGTGACTGTAACACTGGGTGGGTGTGATGGCCAATTATGTCTTATTGCATAGTGGCCAATATGTAACTATGTTTAGGTTGGTATTGCAGCCTTGACTTTTGCTGATAAAAGATTTCTACATAGTTAAAGAACTTCTATCAAGCTTGCATTAAGGAATTTCTCAAGTTTGTGGCATTCAAATTGAGCAAAAGTGTCATTTCAGTGTATTTCTCAGTCTACAATGTACAAGACAGGATCAACAGAAGTGTTACCTCTGGAAAAAACAGCCAGAGATAAAAAATGTCAAACATTTCCATTTATTTGCAACAGGTTTTATACAAGTAAATGACACACATCTTTTTTCTCCATACAGAAGGTAACTCTGCGATGTTAAGTGACTTTAGTAGCAAACAGTGTACTTCAATCCTGTAAGGATTATGAATGAAATTACTGACGCAACACAGTTCTGGTTGGAGCAGTGAGCAACATAAGGAACCTGCCATCGCAAAACCATTCACACTACACAGTCAGAAATTAGTGTTTTTCTGTGTTATTTTGCTTATGTCTCTAGATTTGTTGTGAATTTATTGCTGACACAAGCCTAGTTTGCCCATGGAGAAGACAGTTCTTCCTCCACTATTTCTGGGCCAGAATTAGATTGAATTAGCTAGCAAATAAAATGATTTAAAACCAATGAAGTTATAAATTAAATTTACTACAGAACTCCATTCAGGTTTTGACAGTAACCTAGAGTCTGCAAGGATATTAACAGCACACAAAATTACTGTTCCTTGTTTTTGTTAGGGATCTGTAAAAACAAAAAAACATTTTAAATAGATCTTAACTGGATACATATTTGATCTTCTGTTTAAATTCTTGCACAATAAGTTGCTTTTGATAAAACAAAGTTAAATTAAATAAGAGAATAAAGGTGATGTCCCATAAATTGTTGACCATGCTACTGCTTCATGAAAAATCTGAAACATACTTACATAACTTGTCAATAATATTCTTATGTTAATTGCCAACAAGTATAAGCAGCAATACTGTGATGATATGTCTCAAATTCAAGGCAGGTTTGTAACTTGTAGTAGTACATGCTGCATAAAGAAATAGATCACTAAACAGTATCAGTCTTATAGATGATATGACGCTTTCAACAGGAAAATGCAATTAATCCTTCTTGGGCACTCAGTTGTATCAGAATAGTGGAATATGCCATTCCATCTTCATGTATCGATCCCTGATAATGAACCCAGTGACAGTGTGTTAGACGTTCAAAATCCATTCCATCTTGACATGGCTGACTACTCATGAAGATGTCATTGCAGGGTAACTATTACACTGATTCATAGGTCTAACTAGTCTCAGACTGTATAGGCAATTGCATGTTGTTTAAGTTCACAGATCTGTTTGTTGACTTCCAGAACTCAGTTAATATCTAACACAGTCATTTCTTAAATTTATTTTTGGTGCATATAAAACTATCAGCATTACAACATACTATGCATCTTGCAAAACAGTCCTATTTCACAGTACAAGAGTTTCAAGATTCTAGCCATTACAGTAACATTCAGCAATAAAGTTGTCAGTAGGTTTAATTACTCATAACTTCTTGTAACCATTTCCTCAGATCAAGTTAACACAATATGGCCAACCGTTTACAGGTAACAAAACAAAAAACCAAACACTTTCTGTACCTGCTGATTGGTGAGCTGAGTCTGGAGCACCCGTGGCTGCCCCACGGACAATAAGTTTCCTTGGGACACAACTGCAAATTGTGTGCTACTGGGGATCTGAATTAGGCTTGTTTGCCCAGGTTTTCCTCCAGTTGTCACACGCAGAGCTGTGCCTAAGAAAATAAAAAAAATCTGATAGCAACAGTGATAACTGCTTGGGGGGGATGTGATTAAACAACAGGACAATATACTTAATGGTAAATTTTTCGCTTCATAAGTCAAACTTTTATCAAAATGTCTTAACCATTATCATCCAGGAAGAGGACTTTTAAATACTCCTTTGCTACAGCAGGATTAAGGCCATATTTTAAAATACAGCTAATATTTTATCCTCCAAGAATGGGGGTTTTAATTTTTGCACTTCTATGGGGCTGGCTATTATACTTTAACTTGAGGAAGCAGTAGTAATATTAAAATGAAACACAAGGCTTAGCTAGCAGGACTGAGCACATGCATCACTGCAAGAATGCAGCAAATAACTGATAAAGGTTAAGTGGGTGAGCATGAAAAGGGGCAAAATGTGGGGTTCTCTATACAAATACGGTGAGGTGGCAGGTATGCATACTGTACGAAACACACCTTGTGGTAATGTACCGTGCTGTTTCTGGTGTGCCAGTAAGCTCTCCATGGAGATCATCTGCCCCTGAGCACCTGTCAATACTTTGGCTACCACAGGCTGCGGCTGTTGCTGCTGCTGTTTTATGACAGTGGGAGCACCAGACACAGACTGAGTACCTGCTGTCATAATTGCAGTACCTTGCTGCTGTAGTGGAGCTTGCAGCGTCATATGCGATACAGGAATTGGCTTTCCACCAACTGCAGAAGAGTGATTCACAGCAATTTCAGTAGACTCAAACTTTAAAAAAATACCGATTACTTTTCATCTAATAAAGCTAATGGCACATTCATCTGAAAGAAAAGGACCAATTTCTAAACTGGAATATGTTATGTACATTAGCAAACATTTACAAATTCAAGTAATGCATTATAATACCATTTCTGTACTAAACAAAGAAAGGGTTGCCCTTCTGTCATTATTCTGTTATGTCTGTCTGTCCATTCACTTGTCTGCCTACCTGGGGCAGCCCTGCACTTCAGATGCTAACACTCTCGTCATAAGGCCACCCAACCTGGTGGATTAAAAAAGGTAAACAATTCATACTACAGTCAACTGTGTGCCATAGCTGGCATTGTAGAGGTATGGCTACAGTCTTTGTAACCTAACCTTTGGCATTGGACTGAGGTCAGGCATGCCTATGCCACTTACACCAAGAAAGCCTGTGTACTCATCAGACAGCTGGGTGAGCCACAGAATTGTTCTGGACAGAGTGACAAAGTGAAATATCTCTGTCCCCATTGAGATAAATAAAGATTCTCCATTTATACAATGGTAGCCTAGTCACTCTACTGATTGAGCTACCTGGCCTATCCTCAAAAATAAGCCAACAGATAAAGATAATGGCACTATTACCTCTAGCCATGACACGAGGCTGGGTCTGTCCCTGACCCAGGATTGACATGGTGGTGATGACACGTTGTGACGTAGGGGTTGCGGTCGTGGCTCCTATACTCACAACCTGCTGTTGCTGCTGCTGCTGTTGCTGTTGTTGTTGTTGTTGTTGCTGTTGTTGCTGCTGGTGTTGTTGCTGCTGGTGTTGTTGTTGCTGCTGCTGCTGTTGTTGTTGTTGTTGTTGTTGTTGTTGCTGCTGCTGCTGCTTCTGCTGCAGTTGTTGTTGCTGCTGTAGTTGTTGTTTCTGTTGTTGCTGAAGCTGCTGTTTCAGCTGCTGCTGAAGTTGGGCAATAGCCGCAGCTTGCTGCAACAGAACACATCATGGCATTAGGATCAAATTTGGCTCCTCTGCATTTATTGAACTGAAATCTTCAGTTCTTATCATGTTCAGAACTGACTGCCTGCTTCCCCATCCCAGCTGCTGCTCTTGACCACACCTGAAGGACAAAAAAGTTCTAGGAACCATTTACAGTACATCCGAAATCATGAAGGTGCCAAGAAGTACCATTACTTCTAATACCAAACAACAACAATGAATCATTAAGAGATCCATTCAGTAAGTAATTTACACTAGTACAAATTCTCACTTCCTTGACTCTTTTCAGCCCCAGGTCAATCACTATGAAATTCATAACATGTAAATAACCAACAAACGCACTACAATGTTTATTACATATTTTATTCAAAACTATCTCACCAACATGTTTCGGCCGCTGTTGCGGCAATCTTCAGGGTGATATTATTACAAGAATAGAAAGGTACAAATGTGGTTAGCTGTGTCACTGTCATTCTACAACAATTAAAAATTATTAAAATTTCAGTTAAAATTATATTAGTAATATAAATATAGGTTAAAAATGGGTAATGCTTAAAATCTTGAGTTAAAATTGTTAAGTCTGTGTGGAGTGATGCCTGATGCAGTGATGTGGTGAGTTTTAATCCAGTGTGTAAGTGATGTGTAGACATTGTGATACACTGGTTTGAACTAATTTTAACTGAAATTATACTAATTTTTAATTGTTATGGAGTGATGGTGACACAATTAACCATATTTGTAACTTTGTATTCTTGTAATAACACCATCACACTGAAGATGGCCACAATAGGAGCCCTAACATGCTGGTGAGAAAACTGTTAATAAAATACATAATAAATATTGTAGTGCATTTTGTTGGTTATTTATATATTATGGACCTGTTTAATGCACAGAAGATGGAAAATATTAAAACTATGAAATTCATTTTAGGAAACCAGGTGAATGTCATAATTCCCATTAAGCAAAATACTTTGGCAAATTTGAAGTTCAAGATTCTGGAAATGCCGAAAAGTGCAAAGGTGATACACAACAGACTGAAGACAGATTCGGTGCAAAGATATTTAATATACCTACCACTCTAAACTTAATCTAGTCTACTCTGTTTTAATCTAATGCAATCCTGTCAGAAGGCATCTCACAATATTTATTTTTTTATACAGGTCTTCTCTCAGAGTGCGTCTGCTACCTCCGACAACCTTACTGCCAGTTTTTATCGTGTGCTGAGAGTCAAACCTTTGCTTGTTACATACTAAATTCCTCAAAGCAGTTCATGCACAGGAAAAACAGGTAGCAGGATTTTGCATTTTCCATTGCCAAAATGCCTTTTCTTTTAATTAAAAGAATAATATGTATCTGGTACAAGTTAGGACAGAAATAAGAAGACAGGCAATACACATATAACGTAACATTTAGGTGTATTTGTGCAACTACTGTTGCTGTGGAAAAGCAATAAGTATTACATATTCTGAAAGTGTGTTTGTAGCCTTAGATATCCAGCATGCACTGTGCAAGAACTATATTGTCATCTACGGCCTGCCCAGCTGTACAATATTTTTCCACATTATCTTAAAAATTGCACAATTCTTTAAAAAAGTTATTGAATGTGAAATGTGTGTTCTGATTTTCTCTACAACTTTTTTCCAAAACATCTCATTCTACGAACTGAGTGAGCTATGATAAAAAATGTATATTGGTCTTCATGTAAAGTACCTGTCATTCCTGTCAAATTTTAATGAAACTTGAATTTTCTTGACAGATTTTTGAAAAATGCTCCAATATTAAATTTAATGAAAATTCATCCAGTGGGAGTCAAATTCTTCCATGCAGATGGACAGACAGACAGCTATGACAAAACTAATAGTAGCTTTTCATAAGTTTGTGAACATGCCTAAGAAGGAAAGGAAAGGACTATATTTGTGAGACAATATTAAAGTTTTGTACCATCACCATATTTGTATTAACATAAACTAAAATACTTCAAACAGAATTTCTACATACGTATATGACCTACTAAAGAAGTCCAAGGAAAAGTCTTTGATAAGCTAGCAGGTCCTCAGATAAGCAAGAAAATTCCTGCATCATATGACACTGGAATGATCAACACTCTGTTCACAAGAGCTTGCCACTTGTCTCCACCCCAAGCCACAGAAATCCAATCCATGCCCACACATCCTATTTCTGTAAGATCCATTTTAATACTATCCTTCCACCTACAATTACACATTCCGAATCTTATCTCCCCCCCCCCCCCCCCCAACACACAACACCTTTTTTCTTCTCCCCATCTCTCTAACTCCCTTCCCCCCCCTCCCC
>Ga0123357_10013557_pt1 | contig 10587 bp, 7 predicted proteins | sample TergutEmb28metaG_FD_89873 | JGI IMG/M metagenome (GOLD analysis project Ga0123357, IMG submission 89873) | Embiratermes neotenicus P4 segment gut microbial communities from Petit-Saut dam, French Guiana - Emb289 P4 | ecosystem: Host-associated > Arthropoda: Insects > Digestive system > Gut ...
AGTATGCAGATATTTATTCACTTCAAAACTACTCTACATGTTTCGGGTGTCACAGCACCCATCATCAGGAGTATTAAAAACTGTACCCGCAGCCTCCGGTACAAGTCATACTTCTTGCACCGCTACTCCCCTCCAACGTGGTCTGATCGGGAACACGAATAGTCGCAAGCTCCTGATGATGGATATATTAATGTCCGAAGCATGTTGAGCACATAAGAAGTGAAATAAAATAGAACGTGACATCAAGTTGGTGTTTTATTCTTCAACTGTCACAATGATGCACGGTCCAATAAACATAAGATGTATAACTATTGCGGGTTTTTTTTTTTTTCTCTTTGAGACACGAAAACTTCATATAGATGCGAAGTAGTGTTTTGTGTAAAATTTGATGGTGAGTGAAGTATCTGATATTTGGGACTCGGAAGAAAATTTTACCAAACTTTTCAGATTGTTTTTATTCCCCTTCGAATTATTAGTTTCGGTAAGCACTGGTGAATATTGGTATGTGAAGAGTAGACTAAATCACTTGACGTATACTTGCCAGTGAAAACCACTGTTACCAAAACATTTCACTAAGACCCTGGCATGTAGGTCTTCTTGTGTACCTGCCTAATATATGCTTGATTGATAACACAAACCCGGGGGAATAATTTAACCTTTATTTTCGTTTCATCCCTAAGAAAGTTAGCAGCGACTGTTGGACAGGAACTGACTCAACGTCTTTAACCTACCAAAGGTTAAATGCTAACAAGTATTAAAATATAATGATGACTTAAAATTCTTATAATAAAACCAACTAGATGCACTAAATTCTCAAATTTATTTTTCGAATAAAACTCTACATGTGTCGGACAGTTCCTCTATCCATCGTCAGGAGTTTTTCACTGTGCACACAGTAATGGTATATGTCATACAGCTTGCGAGCAAGGATCAAAACATTCCGTCCTGATCCTTGCTCGCAAGCTGTCAGCAAACCTGTATGACATATGCCATTGCTGTGTGTACAGCGAAAATCTCCTGATGATGGAGAGAGGAACTGTCCGAAACATGTAGAGTTTTATTCCAAAAATAAATTCTAGAAATTAGTGCATCTAGTTGGTTTTATTATAAGAATTTATCACATGCACTGTCACCTGAAAGTCAAAGAGTTACCAAATGTTGTAGACTTGCAGTTTTTGTTTTCTCACGTCTGTGCCTTCAGACTGCAAAAGAAATACCGAAGTTTTCTTCACAAATTATGTTCTAAACCAAGTTTTCTCTGTTAAATATTTAGTAAAATAAACTGAAAATAAAACGAAAGTTTGCAGGCCTTCGTATGAAGTAGGAGTGCTAGAAATTTCCAAAAACCTATGAGCCACCTCAAAATTCTAGGTGCCCATGCGTGACAGGTAGCAAGTTCCATTCTGAGGACCGACACACATTAGGCGCCGCCATTCAAAATTTAGTCTTTACTGACGATCTGGGACAGGAATTTGTGCAAGCGTGGTGTAAAGCGACCTTCATTTTTCTCCTTTAACAAATTGTAAATAATAGACACATTTTAGTAATGGTACTTTTATCAGCTATTTTGGAAATCTGATCAGTCCTTTTCTATTTGCGCAACTGGATGGGCGTAGAACAAGGCACATTTTCGCTGACTTTTATTACCAACTTGCCAAAACGAAATTTATTATTTCAGAATATCTTTCTTGTTTTGACTGTTTATCTGAAACATAATTATACCGCAGTATAAACAATAATTATACATTAAATAAAGCCTCTACTATCAGCTTTATTGGCAGGGTAGCTCAGTCGGTATAGTGACTGACTACGGGCTGGACAGTCCGGGATCGAATCCCGGTGGGGACGAGATTTTCCCCCGTCCAGACCGGCCATGAGGCCCACCCAGCCTCCTGTAAAATGGGTATCGTGTCTTTCCCGGGGATAATGTGCGGCCGGGGCGTGCTGCTGACCACTCACCCCCTTCTAGTGCCGCGGTCATGGAAGAGTAGAGCTATACCTCTACCCACACTCTGGGCCACACCGGTCCTGTAACGGGATCACTTTAACTTTTACTATCAGCTTTGGAAATTGCAAACGAGATTAGCCATACGTAAGTTCTGAGAAAGGTGATTCGTGAGTAGCCATGAATAGAAACAAAATTAGAACTTTTTTTTACATCTGCATGGAAATTGTTGGGGGCACGAGGTGGTGCAGTTGGTTCAGGCACTGCGCTACAAGTCCGAATGTCACGGATTCGATTCCCGATGGTGTCACTGGAATTTTTAATTGACATAATCCTTCCGGCCGCACTATGGCCCCGGGGTCGGCTTGACCTCTAACAGAAATGAGTACCAGGAATATTTCTTGAGGGGAGGTGTGTAGAGGCTGCCAATGCATAGGGCTGACAACTTTGTCTTGAAATCTGCGAGTCTCAGTATTCTCTCACCCTCTGAGCCTCTAATAGGTCTTTACAGGTATTTCTTTGCCTTTTTTACATTCAAGGTGTTACGTGAAGTAAAAAAGGACCCCAAGTGCTGTACATCTGCACTCAGTCGGTACTTCACACTTTCAGTTCTTCACACCACGTAATAATGAACTAACTTTCTTTCGTCTCTTTGGGTGAGCCATTGTCGAATTCGTTGTTAAACAAAGCCCGCTCTCAGCGAGTGGGCTATTCACATCGCGATGTTGTATTAGACAGAAATAAGAAACTTGTACAGTCGACCGAAATAGCGCGCCGTGAAAACGTCGGCGTTTCTCGTTCATTGCAAAGTTTCGTACTCTGTGGAAGAGTAACAAGCAACCGCGTGCATTCCTACATACACGTGTATGCACAAATTGATATTCGCTGTCCTCAGCTCACTCAGAGATTACTACTGTATGTTGTAGCCTGTAACCCGTTAACTAATCAGTAAAACATAACTCTAGCTGCCTTTGGTTTTCTGCCACTTTTCAACCTACTGTTCGGTAAAGGTAAAAGCTAAACATTTCTATGTGCTAAACAGAACGTCAAGAAGACTTATGGGCGACTGCAGGTACAGCTTCCCGACCCTGGAACGGACAAAGCAGCCGGAAATTTACAATGATCTCATTTTCATTTATGTCGAAGCTTCTGCCCTTTCTCTACGTAATCTCCGCGGTTTATATTGTGGTTTTCAGATAAAAGGTAAAGGTAAAGTGATCCCGTTACAGGCCCGGTGTGGCCCAGAGGGTGGGTAGAGGTATAGCTCTACTCTTCCATGACCGCGGCATTAGACGGGGGTGAGTGGTCAGCAGCACGCCCCGGCCGCGCTTTACCCCCGGGAAAGACCCGGTACCTATTTTACAGGTGGTTGAGTGGGCCCCAGGACCGGTTTGGGCGGGCGGAAATTCTCGGCCCCACCGGGATTCGATCCCGGACCGTCCAGCCCATAGTCAGTCGCTATACCGACTGAGATACCCGGCACATGGTTTTCAGATAGGCTGACAATTTTAAAATTTGCGTGATAATATTTGTGTCCATAATTATTTTTAAACACGGAAGTTTATCTGCAGAATTCTGTTTCAGTTTTCACCATATTACTAATTCTTCAGTATCTGAAGCACTAAGAAAATGGAACAGCTCTCTCAACCCCCTAAGATGCCAGGCGGGATATGAGAACCGAATAAATACAAACGTAGAAACGGCTTGAAGGAATACACCATGCTGCTTTAGGTTACGTGTATCTGAATTGGGAGAATCTGAATTCCTTTCCTTCCTAATTATTTAATGTTTCAACCACAGCTCACTCTTTCACTACCACAATAGAATTATAGTAAACTCAAGAGCTACAAACCCAAACAGACAATGTAGGAGCAGTTAATTTCGTGCCGAAGAATAAGGTAAAGTATGAGGTTGCCGTTCCTGCTGCTTAGTGTGCAGGAGAGACAGGTTTCAAATGCTGCTTCATGTGCAGGAGACAGGTTTCAAATGCTGCTTCATGGGCAGGAGACAGGTTCCAAATGCTGCTTCATGTGCAGGAGACAGGTTTCAAATGCTGCTTCATGTGCAGGAGACAGGTTTCAAATGCTGCTTCATGGGCAGGAGAATGTTTTCAAATGCTGCTCCATGTGCAGGAGACGCAGGTTTCAAAAGCTGCTTCATGTGCAGGAGACAGGTTTAAAATGCTGCTTCATGTGCAAGAGACAGGTTTAAAATGCTGCTTCATGTGCAGGAGACATGTTTCAAATGCTGATTCATATGCAGGAGGCAGGTTTCAAATGCTGCTTCATGTCCAGGAGACAGTTTTCAAATGTTCTCCATATGCAGGAGACACAGGTTTCAAATGCCTGTTGCAAGCTCGGGTATTCTGACTGAGACACCTTATAACTTTTCTTAGTCTGTTCAGGGTGAGAATTTCAACAGCAGGCCACAACCCTTTCCATTCATTATCCAACAATGATCTTCCGAAAACAAATAAAAAGATACAAGCAACGTCTTTAAGAGGAGCAGAAACTTAGAAACTAAAGAGTCTGATTAAATTCCACTGGTCTGTTGTCACCTTTCCTTTTACAAGAAATTCAGACACACATAAAAAATTTCGAATTGTCTTTTGTTTAGAAGGCCGTGAAGCAATTATCCCATAAATTCCAGAAACGAGTTCTTAGATATAAATTTTATTAGTATCTATTACTTCTATTTATTCGTTTCGTTGATTACTTGTCCCCTTCTTTATTACTGTAACAATTAAGCTTCAAATTCTGTAATTAATTCATTGTTACTTCAGACCACTGCAATCTTACATTAACAATTGTGTTGAAGTTAATTAGTGCCTGATGTAACACTACTGATACCAAACGATCCTTGTATATCTTTCAACGGGTCTGACTTCAGGAGCCAGAATATCCTCAGGCTTCAATCAGGACTGCCCGAGACTACAGTAAGCCATCAAGCGGATTAGTTTGGTGGGATGTACAGCCTTCTTCGAACCTTGTGATAAGTGGGAAGTCAAATACGTTGTGTCGCATATTAAAGCTATCATATTTGCCGTCTCTTTCTGTTCAGTTTGTTGACCGACTGCCAGCGTTTTGTTTACGCAGGTCACTGCCATTTCGATGAAAGTGCTGGAGGTAGGTCTGGCGTTAACTCCAGTACCTTGCAGGGGAAATACACGGACCTTGAACTGAATTGCAGTGTTATCAGCTTCAAATTTTGAAAATTCTGAAATCCTATTTGCATAGTGCGAAATATCATTGGATCATGTTTCGTGGACAGCAAATCGGATCCTGAAGATTGTTTTATTGCTTTAGAATAAGATATTAAGCAATTATATTGACCATGCTTACGGCCTTGCACTTTCGAGTAGACCTGCTGTGTCACAATTTGCCATGTCATCGATCTCCCTTATTTTGAAGTTTAAGTTAAAAATTGCAGGTGTGTGCTTGAGAATTATTTGACACGTTGTCAATTTATCTCCTTAACTGCCAGTCAAATACTTTTTTTTCAGTGTCTTCTTTTCTGATTCATATTACGGAAATGAAAGGGAAGGTATACTCTTAGTGTGAATGCAAGTCAGGTACCTTTCACACAAGCCTTGGCACCCCGGAAATTTGTCTTCGATCCCCTAGAAGGTTCATGTTTAATTCGCAGTGGAAACAGTGACCCTGGTTGAAGTTTATATCCCAGTACTCTGTGGTCCCCTTACCAATCATTCCCCCACTGTTCCTTACTAACACTCAGCGCATTTTTGTCACAGACGATACAGATAGAATTTCGAAACTAACACTCTTATCAATTCAACACTTAAGTAAATCACACAAGCTTCTTGGTGAGTAGGGACGAATCTTTGGGGTGGGAGGAGCAAAGGGCAACAAAGTGGGCTACAACATTAACATTTTCAACTAAAAAAATTATTTTTTTGTCTCAAAAAATTTGAAAAGATTGAGACAAATACAAGGACACCCAATGGATAATTTAAACATTTCAAATTCTTTAATTTTTGTCAGGGAGGCCCTTGTGATTGTTCGCCCCGGGTACCAAGAAACCTAGCTACCCCCCTTCTTTTAGGGAGCGACTGCCATATCCGAAAAGAATGTGGAATTCTTACAAGATTATAACATAGAAGTATTCATTTTTGGTCTGCCCCTTTAACTTCAAACTTTTCGTGGTTCCTCACAAGAGGGTACTTGCAGCGACCTAACCTTTTAACATTTTTGAAATCACGGTGGGATATAATTTGCGCTTCTTTATATATGAAAGTTATTAAAATAATATACATGCGAATATTTATTGTTTCAATTCTCAGCCTGTAATGTCAAGTCGGAAATTTACTCGTTACTCTTCTTGCTTCTTGTTATAGAATGATTGGGATTTGGTAATATGTGCTAAATTTCTAACAAGAGGCGTCTGAATAAATTTTAACAGATGGACGAATCAAGACTGGTCTAACATTTATTGACAGACAAAGCGCAAATATTACACCTTCGTCACTCGAACCCTGCAGCATTTGAAGTTACTATGATAGCTTTGTATTGTCCACCATTGTTATACACTAATGTATAATTATGAACTGATTATACAGTGTGGGTTGTAGGAAAATTTTGAAACAAGATGGAAAATTAAATATATTTTCTGATCGTAAATTATCGTCGAAGAATATGTGTGTGTGTGTGTGTGTGTGTGTGTGTGTGTGTTTGCGTACGCGTGCGGGGAGTTAGTGACATAGGTTTGGACATTGGTCTCTCGTGTTGATGGTTGAGGGTTTGAGACCAAACGTTTTTTCTAGACAACATTATGGACACGACGTGCAGCATGCACGGGCTGCCTGCTCTCCAAGCAACTCATTTCCACTTTAAGCCGAACTCCTCTCCTGCCGGTAAAATTTAGCGGTTTGTGTTGCGATTGTCGAAGAGTTCAAGGTTATGAGGAAGGATATCCATAAAAGTTCTGAATATCGGGTGTAGTGCGTGCTGATTTGAATGGAACTGGCGCGTTTTAGAAATGTGTAGGGTAACGCCCTCGTAGCCCACTGGTACAGTAAACTCCAGTTTAATTGAACTGAGTTATTTAGTTGTAAGGAGGGTCTTTTCCTTTTTAAGTTAACTGATCTATTGAAGTTCTTACTAAGCTAGTTTTTGCGTTACTTATAGCTAAAATAGCTTAGCCTTGAAATATTTTTGATTTCTTGGTGTCTGTTTATTAATTTAAAATGGGATGTACCTTCTAAAATACCCATAAAACGGGACCTTTATATTGTGTTCCGCTTGCGATGTTAACAAGATGAAAGCAGAGGGTCTGAAGTTTCGGCCCTTTCGCAAATAGTTTTCTGTATACCAATTATGCTACTAGAAGATCGATGCTAAACGTTGCGTGGGAAATTTGTTCCAGTATCAACTACGTACCTGTTCCGATGGCCGCACGGTCTAAGGCGTAGGTCTGCGGTCTTTCGCTTTCTGGGATTGCGGGTTCGAATCCCGCCGAGGACATGGACGTATGTCTCTCGTGAGCGCTGTGTGTTCTTAGGTAGAGGTCTCTGCGACGCGCTGAGCCGCAACGCAACACGAGAGTCAGAAACGACAACTATGTAATATATAATCCTAGCAGTAAAAAAAAAACATTTTTTTATTTTATAAAAATTCGAGAAAAATAACTTTTCGAACCAACATTTGGTAAATTTTGTTTTAGAAAGTAAAAGAAAAAACATTAAAATATGAAAGTCTATTACAATTGTTTGCGGACACGACCGATTTTTAAAACATGGAAGGAATATAACTTCTTTCTGTCTTCAATAAACGCGAAGAACATAAGGTACCGAGGGTCGCGAAGGGCCATGCTATATTTCTGGCTCTTATTGGCCGGTTTCCTAACGCCTCGGACCGGGTTTAGTAATTGTCTGTGGTATTTGCGGTGGGCAAAACAAACATAAATTTCACTCTAGACCAGTCCATTTAGGGCCAGATGGGGAGTAGAGGTACAGGTCTACTATTTCTTTAACCTCCGCGCTAAATACGGGTGGGTGGCCAAAGCCACGCCCAAGCCGTCTTAACCTGTGAATAAAATCCGGTGCCCATTTTATAAGAATATGCCTGGCCCACATGACCGTTTCGAAAAATCTCGCCTGTCACCGGGATTCGATCCCCAGGCTGTCCGGCCCGTAGCGGGTCGCTATACCGACTGCGCGGCCCCAGCCCACAGGAGGACAAAGTGGCAGTAGAAAAGCCGTTAACTAGGAGCTCCTCAGTTTCGTTCTGTCCATCGTCGTTCTACCTTTACACCTTGTTCATATTCTTTCTTCTACATTTTTCGTAATATAGACACGGATAACCCCACTAAACAATTCTCAGAAACAACGTTCGCAAGGTACATTTGTTAAATGTGTGTGCTGCTTTGTAGTATATATATATATATATATATATATATATATATATATTCGTATATATAAAAGCAGTCCCGTTACAGGCCTGGAGTGGCCCAGAGGGTTCCAGGAAGTTAAGGTTCCCAGATTTCATAACAACGGCACAGGATGGTGGTAAGGTTGTCAGCCTTACGTACCGCACACCTTTACCCCCAGGAAATGCTCCTGGTACTCATTTGTGTTAGAGGCTGAGTCGACTCGAGAGCCATAGTTCGATCGGAAATATTTTATGTCAATGAAAAATTCCAATGACACCAGCTGGGATCGAACCAGCGACCTTCCGATTTGTAACACAGCACCTTAGCCGCTGTGCCACCTCGGTCCCCCCATATATATATATATATATATATATATATATACACACAATATTTTTTAGACTTCCTTTGCCCACTGAAATATTTTCGGGGTGGAAGGTTGGCAAGGAGTGACGCAATTTTCACCGTTTTCAATACTCAATCAAGATGAGGCATAACTCAAACAAACAGCAGCACCTCAGTACGGCATGGTCACCTCCTGCAACTTGTTGCTTCCATACAAGGAGAGATCACGCTGAAGTGGTAAACGCCGCCAAGCCTCAGAGCTGCATCAGTACAGTCCCTAACAAATAAATCTTTCGAACAAGAACTAGCAATAAGCTAAAGGCCTGGGAGGTATTTCCCAAGTCTCTAGTTCGAATTGCGCAATGGGCCACCATGATATATCTCCTTTACTGTACATCCTGATGAATTAAGCTTAATTACAACGTGACCGCGAAGCTTCAAAACCGTTGGAAAGTGTGCCGGAGAAAAGCATGAGGTGAAGAAGTGTTAGAAGCTGTATGGGTGTAAACAGATGATTCTTCGAAAGCTGGCTTTTATCTGTTTTATGCACATACTATTAGTTCGTACCTTGCAGAGGACAGAAGACGTGTTTATCGCACAGTCTATTCCTTTGAGTTTGAACAGAAAAATAATTGCTGTACTTTGCAAGGTCTGTCGGGAACATACTGTGTGGAAAAATACAGACTTTCTAAATGTTACAGCAAGCGACACGTTTTGCTATCACCGTGCTTTAAACTGCTGAAGTGGCTCGCACGTGGTAGCTCTGCCTCGTTGCTCTGTTTTTCTCTAGGCAATGTCTACAAATGAACCAGTAATAAACGCCGCGTTTTTCCACACCATGTGTCGCCTTTCGGGCACAAGTTGTTTTGTCTGAATTTATTAAATATATTTTAGTTCTATTTAGTAGAAGAAGTCTATGTTCAATAAAAGTTTGTCATATCTTCTTTAGGATTATACGAGTAACACCGTTTCATTTATCCCTTACATGGACTAAAGAAATACAATGATATAGATTAGGCCTTACAGAATTATAAACTGAAGATTCAGATATTCTACTACATAAGGCAGCGTCGACTGCGAATACTTGCCCATGATTTAAAGAAAAGTATTGCCTGGATTAGGGTCAAGCAATCCAAACATTGTGGTTCTTCCTGGAATGCTACACCCTGACGAGAGTGGTAGTATGCATTTCCGCAACACTGGAAGCTCTTCAGCATTTGACATAGCCCGACATTCCAAAGGACATGAATTCTCATCAAGACCGCAGTGAGAAGCTTAAAATTTACAGTTTATTAATTGCTTGCTTTTCGAATTCTTCTATTCGGGTAAACCAATTGTGATGATATAAAGTTCATACACCAACAAATGCACTCTCTATATGTTGTGCGGTGGTGTGGCAGCATGCTGCCACACCACCGCACAACATATATGACGTAGTTTTTACCGAATCTTAACCTAAATATAACTTTAGGTAGTCTCTAATGAAGGCTCCCTCATGATGGTTGTAGACCGAAACATGTAGGAGCAAGTCAAAGTGATTTTAATGTAAATCTTAAAACTCTGTCAAGTTTAATAGAGAGTGCATTTGTTGGTGTATGAACTTTACAGATACCAAAATGCAAGGTACAACGATAAAAACAATTATAATTAACTTAACGACTTTAAATTGCATAAAGATGAATATTTAAATTTTATGACTGTAAAGAAATATTCTACTTGGTTAATAGTAGGACGGAGCCTGAAGCTAATTTTTCGTATTTACTTTTAAGAAAAAGTTCCTATATGCACTCACTTGCTATGTAGTGGGTCCCTGTCACCACGGCATGGCGCGTCCTCAGGTTGCGGATAGAGGAACGGCCTCCGATAAGGAGGGCAGCTGCGAATAAATTGAATAAGCAGTCGCGGACAGCCGA
>Ga0123357_10013558_pt1 | contig 10587 bp, 4 predicted proteins | sample TergutEmb28metaG_FD_89873 | JGI IMG/M metagenome (GOLD analysis project Ga0123357, IMG submission 89873) | Embiratermes neotenicus P4 segment gut microbial communities from Petit-Saut dam, French Guiana - Emb289 P4 | ecosystem: Host-associated > Arthropoda: Insects > Digestive system > Gut ...
ACCAGCAGATATACTCCATATGCAGTAACACGTGGTCTTTTCTCCTGATGATGGGCATAAAGATGCCCGAAACATGTCGAGACTGTAGTCAATAATCAACATCTATAATTGACAATAAATCATCTATATTGTTGCATCTTGTTGGTATTCTTTCTTCACGCTTTGCTCACGATGCACGGTCACTGAAACATAAAGCTTAAAAAATTCTTCAATCCCTTTTCTTTAAACTCATTAAAATGCACAAATTTGTTGCATGGCCATTATTTAAAACAATGAAAAAAGTAACGTAATTCATTAAAAAGTGGCATTGAATTTGAAAGGCCTGCGTGCTTCGTATTACGAAATCTTAAGGTCTTAAAATGGACCTGTGGCCAGTGCCTTTTGACCGGCACATTATGCGTTACCAGACATTCAAAGACATGCATTTTTAAATCATTTATATTAAAATTATAGTCGTCAGAAACGAGCCACGATCAAACATGCCGATTATAGCAAGTGGCTTGCTGTATGAAAAACTCTGTAGCACAAAATTATAAGGAACACTACTGGTGCTTTGGGTTATTCAGGTTTCTACATAGTGAATTAACTGACAATATTAGGATTCGGAATTATGACTATCTTCCAGAAATGGGCGCTTAATAGGAAGTCACAGAGCGCCCACGCGAACACTTAGACGTCTGAAAATAAAGACTTTGTGTAAGAAGTAGCAAACACCAACAACACGAAGCAACATAACAGTTATTAGTGAAATTAACGAGAGTCAGAAACAGTAAATCATATGTAGACATAATTACCTTTAGACAACTCTGTTGGTTTTAAGCTGAAACATACACTAGGAAGCGTTTTAGAATTAACATCACTTTGTCGAAGGTACGCTTTAATTTCCAACAGCTACCTAAATGAGCAGGTCACTGAAAACTTTTTTCTGAGGATTTTCTTATTGATACCAGTTGATGGCCACAAAAGGTGAGGAAAATATAAGCCGGGTCGGTACTTAGCGGTTTTCGTCTACGCATGGAAATAAAAGTTAAAATGATCCTTCGAGAAATAAGATTTTGAAGCTAAGCACTACCTGCAGTGACATCTTGAATGTCTACTGAAGTGTAATTGTGCGACATACGTTTGTTATTCTACAGATTATAGTCACTGGGGTTAAACGGACCAGGATACGTGCGAAGTTGTTAGTACGTGGACTGACCTGATCAGTTGATGCAATTACGAGTAAATTTAATGAAAAGAATTGCCACTTCGTACCGTCAGTGTGAAACGAAACTGCGAACGAAGTGAGATTTTTATTGTGAGCTTACTGCACGCGTTGAAAGGTCATATTGTCGAATTTTTATCGTTACAGTTTTGCTCCGTAATTATGAAAATCTACTCAGGGTGTCGCATGTAGTTCTGTGTTCCTGCTACCCTGCCCACCAATGCAAAACTCTTGATTTATCCTTACCTACGATGACACTGATGTGTCTTAGAAAGAAAAATGCTTTACACCTTTCCCACTTGCATGAAATCTCAATAATATTCGCAGAAATGTTCCTGAATGGTAAAGTCGCGTTTGTTTAAGTGAAAAAAACTTTGCCGTCAGTTGAGAGCTTTGATGTTTTGAGGGGATTATTAAAGCCTCAGGCCTAATTTATTAATCACGATTTTATATGCATGTTTTTTATATAACACACCAGTCAAACGCCATTCGAAGTTTCAAAGACAGATGTCTGAAAATTCCAATTCCTATCCACAGAATCCACAGACACAAAATTTATTGACGGGTATTTCTTCGTAACGTTCATTAGAGCGATCTGTGACGGACAATTTTGAGTCACAAAATCAATCAGCAGGCGCGCCGTGTAAAGTAACTTTTGCAAGGACCAGCGCTGGAAATTTGGCCATCTTTTGTTCCTCTTCGTAACATTAGCAGTAATATATATTTCTTTACAACTGACACACAAATCAAACGTAAAACATATTCAATTACATATGTACTGTACATATAACTGTAGTCTCAGCTGCAGTTTATAGATGTGTCCTATAGACTGTGGCTATTAGTATTTATATTTCATCTGCGTTTTATTTGTTTTCTTGAACAAGTTTCAGAAGGTCTTTTACGCTCTTCAGAAATTTAAGATTAATTTTAATCGAGATAATTTATGTTTATTTAATTTATAACTCTGTAAAATAAACGAAATAAAATATATATGTGCAAGGATATCTCTCAGCTACCAACTTAGCTATGTCAGTAATTGCCACCACAATTTCTAAACAGAAACATTCAGCCGATATTTCCAGGACAGTCTTGTCTACCAACAGTAAACCTGTAATGTACAGTTCAGTACTTATTATCCTTCCTTCGGTTGTACGATATTCCGTTCAATTCGAAGTGCCTTGTCAGGACACTGGATCGCTTTTACCGACACTATTATACAAGAATCAAGTTTTATAATCATGGAAGTCATCTTCTAACGGAATGAATGTCACTCCCCATTACGTTTATCTCTCTAAAGCTTAAATGTATATACTAGTAATGCATAAATCCCAAGGACCAGGTCGCCCGAGCCACGAAGTTTCCTACGGTGTTTCCCAGTGCTTGTGGGTCGTGGGAGTTGCCCAAAATTTGTGGTTCCCCAGTATGAAATTTCTTCATGCTCTCATTGTGGCGCCTAGAATTTTGAGGTTGCTTCTAGGTTTTTGAAATGTTTCTACACCGCTGGTCTACATTTTATGTCAGCAGTCATTGATAGTTACTTTTTTGCGCTATCTATAAAGAGGAAGTTACGCACAAGGGTATCTTATCGGAACTCATTCAGAAAAGAAGTGCTGGTCAGAAAGTAAGTTTGCACGACGCACAGATTATTAACTGAGGTACCGACACCGATTTTGATTACACCAAAGAAATGCGTTGCCTGACGAATGCCAACTGTTTCCAGCGCTGAAATAAAATTTGGCGGTCACGAACATAAAAGTGGTACTAAAAGTATCGACAGGATGGCTGTTAACATATTAAAAGGGCTTCTGTCAACAGAGAACAGAAAAGCTATTTTCGTCTTTTAATAAATGTTTCTGTTATGGCGAGTAAAAAAAAGGTAAAGTGATCCCGTCACTGGCCCGGTGTGGCCCAGAGGGTGGGTAGAGGTATAGCTCTACTCTTCCATGTATGCGGCACTAGAAGGGGGTGAGTGGTCAGCAGCACGCCCCGGCCGCACTTTACCCCCGGGAAAGACCCGGTACCCATTTTACAGGAGGCTGGTTGGGCCCCAGGGCCGGTCCGGAAATCACGTTCCCACCGGGATTCGATCCCGAACCGTCCAGCCTGTAGTCAGTCGCTATACCGACTGAGCTACCCGGCCCACTGTTATGGCGAGTGCTATACGGAAATGTAGTGACCTGCTCTTTCTTACTGGAGGCGAATATAGCGCACCCAAAATATGCACTCCGCAAATTTATTTTATGACTCGGTTTATGTGTTTTTATACTTAAAATCCCATGGTTGAGACGCATTACGCAACACCCGTCATTGCAAAATGCTGTAATTCTTCCTGAAAAGTTGAGTTGTCCCAATAGTTTGTGACGTTTCTTCTTTATTGAAGCAAATGGCTGTCACGGTGAGACATTCCTCACTCCTGGAAATTTATCGACGGTTTGGTTGAAACGGAACGTTAGTTCCATCACTGGCGACACTTATGAAAAATCTTTCGTTACCTCTCCTATAAATGTAGTATAGATGCGAAGAGCTTAATATTTTCCCAGTTGGTTGAAAAAGTTACCCAACAGAACATAAAGATAGAAGCCAGCGAATTAGAAGATTCCGCCATAAAATTCATGAACGTATATACAGCACTTCTCCAAAATATTTTAGTGTCCTCCGTGGCTGGATGTTAGCCTGAGTGCTGGTGGAAGCGAAGTATCCTTGTCCCCAGAGTAAAGAAGCCCGTTGTTTATTACGGGACAAGATAAACTTTAATTTTGTCCTGTAGACTGTGATTAATTTCACCGTCTCCACTGCTACACCGCCTCTTCAAAATGAGTCTAACTTCTTTCTCCTAGTCAAAATGAATTCAGTACAAACTTTCTGAAACAACGTCGTTTTAAGTAACAAATTGTGGGTATGGTGAAAAGTTTTTCTCTAGCTGCCTCGAAAAAGTCACGTGGGAGTTATTTTGCTTGGAATAACAGCAACAGAATCCGTAAGGAATTCAGACGGAACATTGTGTGCTGCTGCTGCTGGCTGTGGCGAATTGTTTTTATATCCTCAAGTTTATATATTATGTAAAAATTCCTGAGCCAAGTCATTAAGGAGAAGAAGCCGTATTCATATGGAAGTGAAACACAGCTAGAAAAGAGAGCTGCTTATTTAAATTAAGGGGGGAGGGGGAGGGAAGAGGGGGATGAGCAGTTGAGTAGGCTTTAAGGGAAAAAGTAATTTCACTTCTTATTTCAGTACGTGTGGCTTGTCAGAGCAATTGTTTTGTTTGTATGATTAAGCTAAAACGTATTGAAATTGCAGAGGGAGCGACATAAAGAGTGAAAGTAATACCTAAAATAAAGCAAATAAGGAATGCCTCAACAAGGATTGCAAACTTTACATGCAGTAAGTGTAATTGCAAAACTTTTTTAAATAATAGAAAAAAATAGCATTAACGTACGTATATTTGTGTTTCCTGAATATCGTGACATTATCTGACTTGTTCAAAATGTTCTGGCCACGTTTTAGTTTCAATAAGGTTAACAGTACTAACGTGTTTTAGCATTCAGTTAAATTAAATATTCCTACATATCAGGCTATATAATGCCCATGCAACTAATCTGCAACGAAGACTCGGGTAGATACACACTTGTTAGTAATCTGCAAGTATTGCAAAGGCCGAGTAGCTCTCTCGACAGCATTACTGTTCTGAAGTAAAATTGGAAAGTGATTGACAGCTGCCTGAAATCATTAGAAATTCTTAGGTGTTTTAATAACGATTAAATAGCATACATGTGTATATAATTGTGTTTCCTTATGAAGACTTGAATTGCGTGACTGATGGATGATTTATTGACTTCATTGTGTGAGAAAAGTCGCGCATCTAGTTGAATCGCTTGCATATAGCATACCGGTCAATGCTATCCCTGTGCTATAACTATCAAGTCACATATTTAGAGAACTTTACTTAAATGTCACCGTAACTCTTATCCACGCAAATAAACTCACTGCGTATTCCAAAGCCTCTGACCCACGCAATTTCCTGATAATGGATTACGCAGGTTCAATCCTCACCTTCAAAGCTGACGACTGTATACGGAACTGAGCCAATCACATTCACAGCTTATCTGCATAACTTGTTTTGCTAAGATAAATTCTTGCGATCTTCAAACGCCACTTGTGCTACTGTGATCAGTCCTTTCAATGTGAAGTTTTTGTTGAAGGAGAGATCTTTGTATGTGGAGAGGCAGTTAATTCCACAAACGACTCCAAAGCTGGAACACAACACCTAGCTGGATATCAGTGACTGCTTGTGCTTGGATCACAAACTCGCACCAGACCTAACTACAGCTGGCGCCACTATTATGAAGGCAGATGTTTTCAATTTATTCCAGAAATTTATTGTTATATATTAGATAAAGTTTGTCATATAAGTCGAAGCCACATAGTTTCAAATTATAATATTGCATTTCTTGCCGAGCACCAAATCGGGGTTCAGAAATCTTCTCAAGTTCCGCCCAATAAGAGTAAACCTATTTCCGAAAAAGAGCTGCGGGTTACCGCAGTAACCCAGAAGCAGCAAGTATTCTGTACTTGTAGACCAGTGATTCTTGATTTATTTGTGTGGAAAAGAGCCAAATGCGAAAGCAGGACGTTGGCTCCTCTCCGCCTATATTCTTTTTACGTAAATTTTTGTAGTCGATGAAGCCAAAATAACAAAAATATCAGCTCTCTTTGCCAACATTCTCTGATTCACGAACAGAACTGTCACCAATTATATTGTTATGATGCCGGCCAAATTGAGCTCAGAATTAACACAGCCTTATGCTGCAGTAATTTACAGGGTGCCGCGCAAGTTGTAAAATGTTTGTTATGTTGTGGATAGCTTTTTTTTTTTAAATTATTATTTTCAAACTCGCAGGAATGAGGTTTGTGATTTATATGATATGGCAGAAGCAAAAGCGATTTATTTTATTTTTTGGCTACAAGATGCGCTTTTTCCATTTTACGTGACCATTCATTTGCTTGTGTTGGTCTGAATACTGTTTTTGTCTGCTCAAATTTATTTCTGTTTATGCGGCATACCTCAGCCTAAACTGATATTGTCAAGAGACTGGCAGTCTGTTCTGTGACATCGTCCTACATTCCAGTGATGTGATATAAATATAGTCTGTATTTTCCCAGCGTTTAATTCTAGAATGACGTCTTATGTTTGTATTAACACTCTATACTTTTGTCCATCAAATTAATTCAATCGCCGCATATCACAGGATGACGTGTTTCCGTTAATTTCAACCTACTTGGTCTTCTTGAACATTTCTAATTGTTTATTTTAGAACAAAGTTGAAATGCAATTGCGTTATTCAACATTTATTTTTCTGACAACTCTGTGTATGGAATATATCAGAAAAACGTTCAGCTGTGCGGGCTGTATTATAGACATAACTTACGTACACTTTAATTAGTCTAGCCAGTGACACAGTGACACAGTGACACTTGATCCAATGACCCTTTATGCCGAACGTCGTTTCGGAACGAATCATATGCGTTCTTGAAAGTATTAATTGTTGTTCTGCTTGGTTGATTCCGATTTATTCTGAAGAATTTTGTTAACGCGCGGTATCTGATACGGAGTGGTTTATTTCGCAAAATCCACATTGATGATCCAAAATACTTTTGTACTCTCACGGAAATTTACTTGACAGAAAAACGTAGAATAATATTTTTATAATGGTTGTTTAGAGTTATAAGCCTTGACACTAGCCACAATTATTTTTATCACTATTCTTATGAATGGCTGCTGTAAGAGACTCCTTCTGATGCTATGGCAATTCTTCTTCATTCAATATTGAATTAACAAATTAATGGACCGTAAACTGTTAATATTTTACGTCCTATAAATCTTAATGTAGCGCCTTGCATTTTCGTAGAATCACTTCATTTCATCAACCAACGAATGCACAATAATTTTATATAAAACACTTTTAAAACACTTTAAAACACTCCGACATGTTTCGATCTTGTCAGATCATCATCAGGGAGCTTTGTTCCTTGCTAAAGTTATATTACGGTATTTAAAATTCAATTCGTATTTGCAAACGAGGTGTTGTGGCAGCATATCATGTTGTGTTGTGGAGCAGTGGCTGGGTGTGCGTCACATGCGACGCACACCTAGCCACTGCTCCACAACACATTCCCACACAACATGATATGCTGCCACAACACATCGTTTGTAAATACGAATTGAATTGTGAACACTGTAATATAACTTTAGCAAGGAACAAAGCTCCCTGATGATGATCTGACAAGATCGAAACATATCGGAGTGTTTTAAAGTATTTTAAAAGTGTTTTATGTGAAATTATATGTGCATTCGTTGGTTGATAAATTGAAATGTTTATACGTCCTATTTTGATCAGTTTTGCCGGGCGTTCAGACGTACGTGGTGATTTGTATTTCTTTAGTTTTAAATCGTCACCTGAACCTGCAAGGCACTAGTGGCTCAGCTACGTGTGTTTCAGTCTGTCTGTTATCGTATGCTTCATATGCATCAAATAACGATATAAGTGATTATTCCACCCACTGAATAATACAGTAGGAATCTGCTAGCAAATCCCATTTTTCGTCCTTTCACTGAGTCAGTTCTGAGTTCTTAATCCATCTAAATTTAGGGAACCCCTACAGAAATCTCGAATATATTTTTTACCTTCCGTTTTTTCAAACTCGTCATTGCAGTTTTTCAGACATTTATTAGTATTTTTTGTTCCTGCAATGCCCGATAGCTTCTGAATCTCATTAAGTCACTGAAAACAGAAATTTAAAAATGTAGAAAGCATGACTCCGAAATTCTGGATTTCTTTGCATACATAAAGCGGCTGAGAAGCCCCAAAATCCTTTAATGTAGGCCGGCGCAAAAGTTAATTGACACGGCCTTGCTGTTCTTAAATATCGAGTGCCAAGTGAGATTTGCGCCACTTTGTGTACGCGTTGTTTATAGTCAGCAGTTAAAACATGGAGGTTGTCAACCTCTTACAATGCAGTTAGAGATGCTGCGTATCAGCAATGAATTAATGTGACCCTCGTGACACTTTACATTAAATTCCAAGTATTGTCCGGGACGTAGCTCTTTTGAATTACTACTTTCTTTAGCTACTGTCAATGCTGTGTGGTGCAGCAAGGCGGCATTGCAGGCACAAACGAGGTTTTCCTTAAGTACTAACATCCTTAAAATATGTACAGTATATTACTAAAATGTAAGGTGACCTACATAGTAGAAATTTAAGTTAGATATTATGCATTTCGAACTATTCTTCATTTTGTATTTAAACGAAAATCTGAAATATGTAATTTAAATTTGAATGTACATGAGACATGTGTTGTTAGGTACACCGGCAGTTGAAGGAAGTAAAATAAATGGAAATAAAATTAAAATATTTGTTGGGCCTTTCACAAGCAGCTTTGTATTTTTTTATTTTCTATATGACGATGGTGCCTCGGCACCGAAATTTCTGACTTTTCATTAAAAGATTTAGTGTTCTGTGGATGCTAATTAAATGCTTTTATTTGCCCTGAGGAATACTGATACTGACGCAGAAGAAATTTGCATATTTCACACGCAGTGTGCATAAATTATGTTTAATTTACAGTATCTTCCCGCTTACTTTCCTATGGAGCCTGAACCTGCTGGTCTTATAAAGAAGGCGGTTTTTGTTCTCTGTGAAGAAGAAACCAAATTTGAATAAAATCTGGATTCATATTAGAATTTACTGTAACAAGTTTTATTACATTCAACGACTTGTATTGCTATTTGTACAAAATGTAATTCTGAAAGACAAGAAGGTTCACAGTAAACACTTCATGATATATTGTTTATTTTGGAATGCGCTAGGCGTTGAGAAAGAACGAAATAATGCTACGAGGCAAAAAGAATGTAGGAAATTGCCAAATCGCCTGAGCTACCTGAATCGGCAAAAAGAAAAGGCTTTTTACTTTCCAACGTGGTTCTCAACCGCCTCGGCAGATGGCACGATGAGGATTGATTCAACCCAGTACGTAAAACACGTTAAAAGACTGCATAGCAATAACATGATGCCGCAGCAGTTCGGTGTATGGCATTCGTAAAAACATCGGCTTACTCTTCTTTGGAAAAACCTGAGCATTGTTGTAACTTTGCTGCCTTAATGTTCGGCAGTGTTTTGAGCAAGGATGAAATATTTTAAGTCCATAGACTATACGACGTAATAAAAGAGGGATATTTATTATTAATTAATTCTTAAAGATAAAAGTTAACTCCTGTACTGTTGGTATTTCAGTATGAATATAGAAAAGTGGCGGAATGACACCAACAGGATGTACTGAGGTACTGTGAGGAAATTTGTAATTCATATGTAGTAAATTTGTCTTCAGTTAATTAAAGGTGACAACATGAACTAAACTACTTTCATGCATTCACTTTACTGTACAATCAGGTAGCAATAATGAACGCTTCATTTTGATGAATTCCACGCATACCTGCTCACATCTCGAGCTGTACTCCACACAAATGGCGAAATTATTATCAGATCGAAAATTACTTAGTGCAAAAATTTTACAAAGGAAATTAATCAGAAGTGAGAGATTTTGGCAGAATATTTCGTTCTGCGTACATGTCCTAACTTATTGATACTGGAAAAGATCATGCTTTTAAACAATGATTTTAAACAGTGGTGATATATTGCAGGTGAGTAATACAAGGAGAAAAACTTATATTAAAATCATTTATATAGCTGTAAATCACGTTTTTATAAACACTTGCCTGCATGTTATGGAATCTATTTTGTAAGGGCATAAAACAAAACTTGGGAATTTGTTCTTTCTCTTTAATTCTGCTGAGAATGTGTTCATGTCTATAATGTGACTGAAATTGTTTTATTGTCAATTCCATAAGTTGTACAAGTCTCTGTCACGTTGGTAACATCTCTGCTTTGTATTCCTGAGGGACTTCGGTTGAATTACGGTTCCCAAGGTCGGGAGTTGTACGAATTTGTGTGGTTTTCATCAGTTCGTGTAGGTAAATTTCAGTCTGACGATCAGATTTAATTTCTACCCCATTAACCTATGTTCGGAATAATACAACTCCGTGAAAGAGCTTTTAACTAGTTTATGCACTACGACGTGTTTCGGCATATTTTCTGGCCATGAAGTGGTTAGTTAACAGTTTCATGACTACCTGTTGATGCCAAGAAGACAAGCCGAAACATGCTGTACTGAATAAACTAGTTAAACGCTATAAATCTTATTGCAGAACCGTGCATTTTCGTAGAATCACTTCAATTTATCAACCAACGAATGCACATATAATTTCACATAAAACACTTTTAAAACACTTTAAAACACTCCGACATGTTTCGATCTTGTCAGATCATCAT
>Ga0123357_10013559_pt1 | contig 10586 bp, 5 predicted proteins | sample TergutEmb28metaG_FD_89873 | JGI IMG/M metagenome (GOLD analysis project Ga0123357, IMG submission 89873) | Embiratermes neotenicus P4 segment gut microbial communities from Petit-Saut dam, French Guiana - Emb289 P4 | ecosystem: Host-associated > Arthropoda: Insects > Digestive system > Gut ...
CCATCCTCAGGAGGTGACGACTTAGTGGTATTTTTGCCGCGTGTGGTGTAGTGCCGTGGCTGTGTAGGCGGTCAGATCCGGTTGGCTGCTTGTGTGTCCATTGGGGAGTACGTAGCACAACTGCTCCTGAGGATGGGCATAAGGTAGCCCGAAAAATGTTGAGTAACATATAGAGGAGAAATAAATATAATACTAAGTGGCATCTAGTTGGTTTCTTATTCCACATTGAACTACAATGCAGGTCAACCACACATCAAATTTACGTTTAAAACAAATTAGAAAACCCTTGTGAGTTGAGAAGAGCTAAAATGAAATTCAGTAGACAAATTTTAGTCCACATTTCTTAGTCTAAAATTCAGTCTTAATTCGGCGCGTGCGTTTCTGGAGACGAAACATGGGAATAAATGAAGAATGAAAATGACAAAGAGAGGCCGATCTGAAGACAGTCCATGTGAAGGTAACGTTGTCGAGCGCACGCCATGAAGTTATAAGGGGAAATGGAGTTGTTGCTTCACTGTTTGTTAACCTTGTTATTAGATAGATGTGATTGATCGGTATCACGCCTGAACCACTTTGCCCAGGAGGAAATAGAACCCCGGTACCCTGTAGCGTCCCTGACCAGGGGGTCTTGGGCCCTGTTCCCCCCGTCGACAGGGACCTTACGGGCAGACAGCCGAGTGGTACTTTGCTGCCTTGAAGATGGAGAGTTGACGTTTGAAGGGTGGGTGGTTGTCGTTAAAGAGTGATAGCCCACGGCAATCTCCGTATACTAATGGTTTAATAATCACTAAGGGTACACTTGGAATATTCAGGTTGTGAAGACGAGTCCAGGACAACTGCCAATTTATATGAGGCCCTTTGCTGTTACGAAGTGCTCGGCCTGGTTAGTGTCGAATGAATCCCCCCGTCTCCAAGGCTCCAAGCTTAGTTATATAGAAATATGCTACAATATCATATCGCACCCTCCTGCCGTCATCTCCTTACGGACAGCACAAAAAAACACTACGGTTTACGAAAACCCTCCGTTCCCAAAATTATGGGAAAACAACACTACCATGCAGGAATGTCTGCATATGGTCATACATCTAGGGAGTGCAACGGGTGGACAGTGAGCCGTCATGAGCTCCTGGATGCTACAACCCATTTCACAGGGGCCTGGGTGGTCCTCAGAGCCGGTCTGGATACTTCGAGGACAGCGAAATCTTGCTTCTGGTTGGAATCGAACCAACCTTTCTCAGTCACCTATCTGTTAGCCTAGTCGCTACAGCGACTTCGAGATCCCGGATCCTTTGCATAAACCAAAGTACGTACAAATTCCATGTACTTACTGTAAATAAATTCTTGAATGAAGGAAAATATTATATGGATGCAGACAAGATTGCACATCGCAGTCCATTCCATATCGGCGACATTTTAAAATTCGTCATACTTGTAGAAGAGAATACGGCTTTGACCAGGACTTTCAATTTCATAGCATTCCCCTGTGTTATGCAAAAACCGCGATGATTGCATTTCATGGCGATATGTCCTTAAACGTCAAATTTAAAATTCAATACCCTCTATGTCGGTTTCACTATGAAACCTATGGAGTATTCAAAGAGGCAATTTCGCTAATATGACCAGCAATGCGCCTTCGGCCGCTTCACTTTCACACTGTAACTTGGATGACGGTACCCACTAACGGGACTGGTTATTCTTCTGATGTTGAGGCGACATTCATGCAAATGAGGCTCTTGATGTTTATATTAAATGCAACAGGAATCTCTGAATGAGGTGGAATGTATTGAAGGTCATACATAATAACACATGCTGCCCTTACTAAAGGATAGCACTGAAGCAGTGATAAGGTATGAACACATACTATAGAGCATGGGTGTCCAACTTAATTTTTAAGGGGGGTAGGCAAAGGACCACAACTGTTGTGGTAGGCTAGTTCGCGGGCAGAACGCATAAAATCACCATAAGGGGTATACCTAACCTTCTAAATTACTGTGTAATTTCATAGAACATATTAAATTAGCAAATGTGGCCACGGGCCGCATAATAAAACCTGACGGACCGCAGGTTGTAAACCCACGCTCTAGGGTGCTTGTAAGTACGTAGTAGAACAATATTATGAACTGCATTCCGACTTTTAGTAGACAGGTTTTTAATTATGTGTTCGTGATCATGAATTTTGATTTGTGTCGGTTTTCATTCTGGCTTAAGTCAGATTTTCTGCGAATAACAAGGATCACTGGGCTGGCCCAGGATAGCGACAGGTGACGGACGCTTGTGAGTGCGGTAATGAACCTTTGGGTTCCGTGAAATGCGGGGAATTTCTTGACTAGCTTCTCAAGAAGGACACTGCACCATGGAGTAAGTAAGTAAGTAACAAGAATCACAGTAGATTCAGTTGAAAACAACAACTCATTAATTCAGTATTACCTCAATAACATGTTTCGGCCCAATGGACTATCATAAAGTCAGCAAGAATATAAGATTAAGTGTACAGTGTTTAATGGAAATTAATATCGCATTATATATTATATATATATGTAATATACAATATATATTGAGGTAGATTTGAGTAATTGTGTGTTACAGTGTTGAGGACAAGATCTATAATCAATTGTGATTATTCTTGTCTTTATCAAAAGGGGATGAATAGTATTAAGATCCAAAAAATCTTACATTATCTGCAAACTTTACCTGCCAGCATATTGCTTTATATACTTCCTCAAAATATTAATACAAATTCGGTTAAACACTTGAACATAATGTGTCAAATCACTTACACATGCCCATAAATATCTAATCAGTAAGTGGGAATTACACTTCGCAGTGGAGGGAAAAGGACGGTCGGGAAACATAGAAGTATATAGGACGATAATCCAAAAACACTGTTAAAAATGTAGAATACACGGGTGTAAGTGCTGAATTTATGTGGTTCAGAATGCGCGTTAGTGCAAGATGGTTTTGAAGACGTCATTTGATATGTTTGATATGTAAAATATGTTGCCCCTACACTGAGCATATTAAAAGAATTCTACGAATAGCAGATATGAAGGAAATCCAGGCCTTTTCCCTTCCGCCTACTGCTATACTCCACTTCATCCCCCTCCCTCAGAGTCAAAAAGGTAAAGGCAAAGATTTCCTTGTCCACCCCATAAAGGCAAAGGAGGGACAGAGGTCTAGCTCCACACATTATTAACCTCGGCAATAGAAGAAGGTGAGTGGATATCTTTATGTGCCGATCACTTTACCCGCGGGAATGAACCCCTGTACCCCTTGAACAAGAGGCAGACGTCCAGACCTGCTCTGGCAGGTCTGGACGTCTGGAGAGAAAAATTTCGAACCCCGGACATTTCAGCAAATAGCCTAGTCGCTACAGCAACTACGCTAGCTGTCTTACCAGAATCAACAAACCTACAGATTTTGTCGCCATTCAAGATTATTACTGCCAACATCCGTGTGAAATAAAAAGGATCGGACTCGAACTAAGTACGATGAACTGAAAATTATCAGCTACGTAGTAAGTACAAGAGGTGAAAGTGTGTGTCATTTTGTATGCATTACTATTGACTACGACTGTACTGCAAACAGACTGTACTGTACCGCGCTATCTATCGAAACTTCCGGAACAAAATAATTCCGATTGCAAATCCTAGAACCGACCTTGAGCAAATATGTCTCCCGTGATAACTGAATGCACATCCCTAGCAACAACGAAGAAGGGCGTTATTACCTCTGAAAGTAACAATTCTGACAGCAGAAAACTGCGAATATTACATGACCCATTGCCGTCTGAACGAGAAACTGACATCCAGAACTAAAAAGAAGCAGTTGTAGCCTACCTTAAGGCACCAACCGAGAATCTGCTTACAAATACTGAGAAACATTACACAGCAGATTTCAGAATCGAGACTGGAAAACACGACCTTAAGAATCTTTAATGTGAATAGTGACAATTCAACCGTGTTTTTGGTTACTACAATCATAAAGTCTTTGCTTTAACTGCTGTCTTCCTGTGGGTGGAAGAGTAGGTTCCTTTGATCTTCAGGGTGAAAGGGAATATACTCGTAAAAGCAGCAAGTTCCTATAAAACAGGGGTGGAAAATATCATTTTGAGGCACGCCATATGTGTGGTGAAAGAGCCGGATTTTTTAAAAACTAATTAAACAATCTTAGTAATTAACCAACTTAATACATAAATTCTACATGTTTCGAGCGTTTTTTTTGCTCATCATCAGGGGGTCAAAATTGTATTATACAGCATCTGGTATCATCACACCTGTAGGTGGCCGTCCGGTGTACAGGTTGAGAGAGGACTCAGTCCTCTCTCAACCCGTGCACCGGACGGCCATCTACAAGTGTGATGATACCAGATGCTGTATAATACAATTTTGACCCCCTGATGACGAGCACAAAATGCTCGAAACATATAGAAGCATATAATAAACTTATTATAAAACAAGAATTTGTGCATTAAGTCGATTAATTACTAAGATTATACAGAGATGCACGGTCAGCAAAACATAAAAAATAACTGAACAGTTGTTTATTTGTGGAGTAAATTGGGGGAAACCCCGTAAACTGCTTGAATGGATTTTATTCTATCACACTGAAAAATCAAAACCAAAACACTCTAGCCACATTCAGTAACAGGAAGAAGTCAGTGTAATATGTGGCAATCTTTTTCCCCGACCAACTGAAGAAAATTTGGCTAAATATCTAAACGCAGTAAGACACATCTCAAATTCCCGTCCAAAATAATGGCAGCGATTCCAGATACACCTTTTGAACTGATCAAAAGTACCTAAGAAAATACTGAACCACAGGGCTTGGTATCTCACCACTTCTGGCTGCATTGTGAAGAAACAGGGTTTTGTTATTTTTCGAGAACCTACGTGTATTTCTATCTCATTTTCCCAGAAGAATATTTTCAATGTAACACGTTACAGCATCATAACGTCCGGCAAAAACTGGAATAATTTCATAAGTAAAGTGGCTTCAAATGAAAGTTATTTAAAGTCAGACTCGGTACAGCCTATCGCCAAAGTGCCACAAAGATTTTCTTCTGTCACTACTCTAAAAAGCCAGACAAATCTGATGCACTAGGTCACAATATGCAAATTTACTCCCGAGGAAACCTCACGTTTCCTACAGGTTGCGTTGCCTGAAATTTCACAGGGCGGTTCTGAACAGTATCATACACACTGAAACGAATAACCACTGTATTTGTGTTGAATTATGAAGTATATTTTCCTTAAAAACAAGGAGTTTTTTTGTTATGAAATAGGAAGGCTTACAATTATTTCGAAGTGGGCCGGTTAGCTCAGTCGGTATAGCGACTGGCTACGGGCTGGACGGTCCGGGATCGAATCCCGGTGGGGACGAGATTTTCCGCCCGTCCAGACCGGCCCTGGAGCCCACCCAGTCTCCTGTAAAATGGGTACCGGGTCTTTTCCGGGGGTAAAGTGCGGCAGGGGTGTTATGCTGACCACTCACCCCCTTCTAGTGCCGCGGTCATGAAGAGTTGAGATATACCTCTACCCACCCTTTGGGCCACACCGGGCCTGTAACGGGATCACTTTACTTTACCTTTACAATTATTTCGAAGAGTTTCCAATAACCGTTTCACTTACGCGAGAATTTTACAACAATCCAAGGAAAATCAGCTCATTTATGCGCGCAGAAGTTTCTGGATTTCTGTAAGCAGGTTATATACTCCATTTCTTACTGTCAATTTTTGGTGTCTATTCAGTTTCAAAAGAAAAAAAAGAAACAATTCAGCGTTCAGCTGTAGTTTTCCTTCGGGGTTGGTGCCAAGAAACTCTAATATCTTGCTCCTTTATATAATTTCTGTTGGTCACTCTTCACTTCACAGCAAAAAGCATTCCGCAAAGACATGGCATTCATCCGTTTCCGGCCGATATAACTAAAGATCTTAACCAAGTCTTTTATAAAGTTCTCGAGGAGAGAGATATTTTGCCACTAACTCAAAGTTGCGGAACTACCAATACAAAGGAAAAAAAATTACTGTCATTTAAAACGAAGCTGTACTGGGCCACATTCATGAGAAGTTGTACTAATGGAGGGATATTTACATTTAATGGAAACTGGAAGAACATGGTTATTAAAATCAACCATGAAATATAAAACTGAAACTTATATACTTGTTTGAATGCAGATTTTATGGATTAGTTTGGTCAGAAAGCGCTTTTATTAAGGCAACAAAATGATAACAGTTGTTAATAAAGTAAAATAACAGATTGAATAAATTATATATATATATATATATATATATATATATTAGCCACGCGCGCGCGCGCACACACACACACTAAGCAGGAAGACAAAATGTTTCTATTTGCAATTACAACTTGGCTCAGTGTTTAACACATCAAGCCCTTACACGTCTGAATTCAGTTTCTCAGCACAGTAACAGAAGGCACACAACAAACTCAATTTGAAATCGAGCGAGAGAAGTGTAATATATTACTCTCCCGCTGTTTGAACGGCGGAGGGTTTTCATGGTGATGGTTGTTGGTGATGCTGATGATAATGTCGTCATTGTCTGAAGTAAGTGTGAAGGGAAACGTACTGAAGTTTGCGGCTCGCGTCTTGGCTACAAGAATTATAGGTCTAAAATAAAATTGGGTGACGGAGTGCCATGTAGACTTGACGTCACATCTTATTTCTTTAAGAGTTACTTTAAAATTGTACTTCCAGCTACGCCAAGGCCTTCCTAGTAGTTCTGTCCCTTGGGTTTTCCCACCAAACTCGTGATGACATTACTTGCCATATGCTCCGCCCATCGCATCCACCTTAATTTGATCACGCGAACGCAATTTCATGACGAATACAAAACGTGAAGTACATCTTTATGAAAACTTCACCAACCTCCCTTCACTTACTCGCTCTTAGGCCCAAGTATCTCCCTCAGCATCCTATAATCGAAAGGCCGCAGCCTATGTTCCTCCTTCAATGTGAAAGACCATTTTGCACGCCCGTATAATGCAACAAGCGTAAGTATAGTTCTGTGTCTTTAATTTTCATATTTTGGGAAGGAAACGAGAAGACAAAAGGATTCTGGACCGAAAGGTAGTAGGTATTCTCTGAGTTAAATCTGATTTTATTTCTTGACACCCGCAATTTTGATTTGTTACACTTGTTCTCAAATATTTGACTGTAGCGTTATTACCCATTTTTATACTATAATTTCATCCTACATTATGTTCACAAGTTATGTGTACATACTTAGTTTCTTCAGCATTTAGTCTTAATCCTCATTACAACCGACTAACGAAGTTTGTTTTTTTCTCTGAGTATTCATATTTGCAACCAATATACTATTATCGTCACAACAGATCAGAAGCTGATGTATTCTATTTAATTCGACCCTCTCTTACGCCCCCCCCCCCACACATTTAGTTTGACCTTCCTCATAAGAAATTCTTAAGCACAGCTGAAAATCAATGGCAATAAAGAATAGCCTTTTCACATGACTTGGAATTTGGAATGTATGAGGCAAATATTTCTTTGGCCGGGCTTTAGAATAAATGTCATTTAAATACATTATATAAACCTAAATACAACAAATAAACCTAATTAGATTCCGACACGAAAAGAATATTATAAAAAACTACCTCCTAACCAAAACATAGAATTTCTTAAAGTCCATAAATGGCTGACATACTGCCTTCTTGTATTCTAATTGTTACTCAAGCATCTGAAGAATGTAGGATATACGATCAGTTGCTAATCTGCAACACAAAATCTGCACACATGACCACCAATTATTTTGTCTGTTTATCGAATTAATCTTGAAAGGAAACAGCTGGAATAAGTTTTATATAGGCTTATAACCACAACATGGATCGATAATTTCTCCCTCCACATAAATTGGTATTACAATGTGAATAGTTTCCTTCCAATAATAAGGCTATATTTTCTTCTTAAAAATACAAGTAATGAAGTTAATTGGTAAAGTTGCAGTAAGGGAAATTTCACCCTATAACAGTCCACGAAAGCCCAGAGGGGCAGTAGAGGTATAGCTCTACTCTTTGTTTAACCTCGGAGCTAGATGGAGGTGGACGGTCAATGCCACGCCCCGGCTGCTTTACCGCCGGGAAAGACCGCTACCCATTTTATAGGAGGATGTGTGCGTCCCAAGGCCTGTCTGGACGGATGCGTAAAATCTCGCTTCCACTGGGATTCGATCCCCGGACAATCCAACCTGTATCGAGTCGCTATATCGACTGAAGTGTCCCGACCCACAAAGTTAATTGGTAAAAGGTAAAGGTAAAGTGATCCCGTTACAGGCCCGGTGTGGCCCAGAGGGTGGGTAGAGGTATAGTTCTACTCTTCCATGACCGCAGCACTAGAAGGGGGTGAGTGGTCAGCAGCACGCACCGGCCGCACTTTACCCCCGGGAAAGTCCTGGTACCCATTTTACAGGAGGCTGGGTGGGCCCCAGGGCCGGTCAGGACGGGTGGAAAATCTCGCCCCCACCGAGATTCGATCCCCGGACCGTCCAGCCCGTAGTCAGCCGCTATACCGACTGAGCTACGCGGCCCACAAAGTTAATTGGTATAAATCCATATTATTATTATTATTATTATTATTATACATTCTGCTTTAATCAAGTCTGTTCGAATTGCATCTGTGTCTGGTTGTTTATATCTTCTCAATTTTCAATCGCCTTGAGCTCAAAGGTCTTGTGTTCAGGTACTAGTTGGTCAGAAGTGCGTATTTCATTTTTTCTCCTAATCGAAATATAAAACTGATAGAAAAAAAAACTATGATGACACTAGCTTGCATCTCTTGTACCTGTACTTGTAGAACGTACAATACCTCATTTGCACCTCTGCAAAGTGTCAGATACCAAACTGGCCTTATATTTAATCTGGCCCAAGGCACAGGGCAATACCGGCAATTTTTTCTAAATAGCTATATCAATCCTTTGTGTTAGTTTTCCATCGCGCGTTTCACGAAAGAGTACTTTCTATATACCCTAGAGAAGAAAACCAGGCAGCCTAAAATTCGGCTGCCAAAAATAATGACCTATGCCGACCTCTGAATATTCATTTCGAAAATTTTTCATCAATAGCAGCTAGGATGAAAATTGATATAAATTAGAAGACGTCACCATTTGTTTCGTTTGTTTCAATTTTTACCATTCTTAAAAAACTATGAACACTTCCAAACACGGAATGTACACGTATATCGTGAATATTCTGAATTCTGTATACTGACATGTTGATTTACTAACGGCTAATTAATCATCCAAATTGAATAATCAACTAATATCCTAATAATCTAAGCTTGCTAGCGTCCAACTAACCGCCCTGTAAACTGATCAATCAGTGGCACCGAACTCCATGTAATTATACAGGAAACACTGATGATATTCTGGGTAGCCAATTAAAACTACACGTAGAATTGCAACAATGAAAATGTATTTCACGACGAATTTTACGAAAACTCTCCATTGTTTGGTGTGCTTTAGATAAAAAAGCAAACAGAGACGAATACTATGACAAAATAAATGTATCCACAACTTCAGATGGTACAGTCCAGTTGAAATGTGATGGCACATGGTGACGTACGAGAGGAGAAGTGAAGGAGAAACTGGCGAATGGAGTGGGTAGCCAGTACCCTTCACACTACCTGGAAACATGGTGTATCCAGCATTACTACCGCTGACGCGCACACCTCAGCTGCCAGTAGTCGACTGAACTGACGCCTCTGCCAATTTATATGGATTCCGTTTCGCCAAAAGACGAATCTGGTTTCTGCGCGTGTGCCATCACATTTCAAACGCAGTCTATAATCAAATAAGATACACTAAAATCGATGCCTTCAGTTGAGTCCAGCTAACGTGTGGAAAGACTTGTGTCTCCCGTTCCAATACGAAAAATGTAATTACAAATTCTTGACTCGTAATGCAGAAAACGTGCCTTTGGTTTGCTTTTTGTACCCTACAGCCAAACCTATAAAAATAAGTTTACGTATCATTCTGGTGTTTTCATGGCCTGCCAATAGTTTTTCTTTTCGTGGATCGGGAATTGAAGAAGTAAATAATAATGAGAGTTTTAGTCAACACACACATAATTTATTAAGTAAACAATATCGTTCAATGTTAATAAAAATCTAACTAGATGCAACAGTATGCAGTAAATAAATATCTGCATAATGTTTCATCTAGTTGGATTTTTATTAACAATTGCATTACGATGCAAGGAACCATGAGTTTAAAGTTTAAACAATATCGTCTTTATAAAATGCTGCATGTTTCATCTCCTAACGGTCATCATCAAGCACGAATAAATAAAGAGGCAGTCAGTTAACGTTCATTATTATTTCTACGTAACAGATCTCTAATTTAAAACTTCACCCACTACAATTCTACTGTTGGAAGAAAGTCATCCTGACACACCTTTATCGCATAATGTAAAAAAAGCTTGTACGTAGTAGTATTACTATGATAGCACAAATTTTACAGTATTAAAACTGCACGCCTTTGTTGCGTAATGTAAAAAAAGCTTGTACGTAGTAATGTTACTACGATAGCACAAATTTTACAGTATTAAAACTGCACG
>Ga0123357_10013560_pt1 | contig 10586 bp, 9 predicted proteins | sample TergutEmb28metaG_FD_89873 | JGI IMG/M metagenome (GOLD analysis project Ga0123357, IMG submission 89873) | Embiratermes neotenicus P4 segment gut microbial communities from Petit-Saut dam, French Guiana - Emb289 P4 | ecosystem: Host-associated > Arthropoda: Insects > Digestive system > Gut ...
TACCTTATTTTCCAAACAAAACAACCTTAGTAGCTGAAAATAAGCCCAATAATCCTAAACCTTATTACCTTATTATTAATTATACAAAACCATGTTTAAATTAATCATAAAATTAGCGATATACCTCTGCTTATTTTCAAGCATGAATCAAAAGGTTGTCGCAAAAAATGAGTTAAAATTATGGTACGATCAACCTGCAAAGGTTTGGGATGAGTCATTGCCATTGGGCAACGGACGGATAGGCGCTATGGTTTTCGGCAACCCGCTGAACGAATATTATCAGTTGAACGAAAATACGCTCTGGTCAGGCGCTCCCGTTGACGGAAATAATCCGAAGGCAAAAGGAGCGCTTCCGGAAGTCCGAAAAGCAATTGATGACGGCGATTATATCAAAGCTGCCGATTTGTGGAAAAATAACGCCCAAGGACCTTATACCGCACGTTATCTGCCTTTGGCGAATCTGTATTTAGATGTATCCAATAAAGATAGCGTCAGCCGGTTTTATCGGGACTTGGATATTGAAAATGCAACGTCTTCCGTGACTTATCGTCAGAATGGGATTAATTACAAGCGAACTGTTTTTATTTCTTATCCCGATCAGGTGATGGTTATTAAAATGGAAGCCGATAAAAAGTGCTCGGTTAGTTTTGACGTCCGTCTTGAAAGTGAACTAAAATATACAACTACTGCTTTATCTGATAATTTATTAGTACTGAAAGGCAAAGCTCCGAAATATGTGGCGCACCGTCCCGATGAACCGGAACAGATTGTGTATGCCGATGATGAGAAAGGAGAAGGAATGAATTTTGAAGTTTGCCTGAAAATGCTTGCCGATGGAGGTACGATGCAAAAATCGAAAGATAAGTTAACGGTTAATAACGCCAATTCCGTTGTTCTGATACTTTCGGCAGCAACAAGTTTCAACGGTTTCGATAAATCTCCGGGATTGGCAGGTAAAGACCCTTCTGTTGAAGCGTTAGCCTATTTAAATGACGCCTGTAAAAAATCGTACAACCAATTATTAAAAAATCATACCGATGATTACAAAGCGCTGTTTAATCGCGTCGGATTGAATCTGGGAGAACCGGTTGCCGGTAAAGATAATCTTCCGACCGATAAGCGATTGGATGATTTTGCAAAGTCGGACAACGATCCGGGATTATTGGAATTGTATTATCAATACGGCAGGTATTTAACCATTGCTTCTTCGCGTCCGGGAACGCAACCTTCGAATCTGCAAGGAATATGGAATCGCCTCGTTCAACCGCCTTGGGGAAGCAATTATACCATTAATATCAATACGGAAATGAATTACTGGCCGACAGAACTCACCGGATTGCAGGAATGTCACCAGCCATTATTTGATTTTATTAAATCATTGGCAGTGAACGGGGAGAAAACGGCCAAGATCAATTATGGGATTCAAACCGGTTGGGCGGCTCATCACAATTCGGATGTTTGGGCGAAGACTTCTCCTACCGGAAATTTCGACAAAGATGCGAGGTCGGCGCCGCGCTGGTCGTGCTGGCCGATGGCAGGCGCATGGTTTTCGCAGCATCTTTGGGAGCATTATGCCTTTGGAGGCGATATCGAATTTCTGAAAAACCAAGCGTATCCTTTAATGAAAGGCGCTGCCGAGTTTATGCTCGAATGGTTGCAACCGGACAATTCGGGTTATTGGGTTACCAATCCTTCCTCATCTCCTGAAAATACATTCAAATATATTGATGCGACCGGAAAGGCGCAAATCGGGGAACTCAGCAAGGCAAGCACGATGGATATGGCAATTATCTACGATTTGTTCAGCAACTGTATTGCGGCTTCCGAAATTTTGAATACCGATGCTGATTTCAGGACAAAATTGGAAGCGGTCAGAGATAAACTATATCCTCCGCATTTGGGTTCCAAAGGACAACTACAGGAATGGTACAAGGATTTTGAAGACGTTGATCCTCAGCACCGGCATGCGTCTCATTTGTTCGGATTACATCCCGGAAAGGAAATTCTGCCCCGCCTTAATCCCGATTTGGCAGCCGCTGCAAAGCAAACGCTTCTTTTAAGAGGCGACGGCGGCACAGGCTGGGCAATGGCGTGGAAAATCAGTTTCTGGGCGCGTCTGGAAGATGGGAATCACGCTTACTTAATGTTAAAGAATGGTTTGACGCACGTGGATGCAACCGAAATGGCCAACAAAGGCGGCGGTACGTATTCCAATCTCTTTGATGCATGTCCGCCTTTTCAAATAGATGGTAATTTCGGCAGTACTGCCGGAATAACGGAGATGTTACTGCAAAGCCACGGTGGAGAAATATTCCTGCTTCCCGCTTTGCCGGATGCATGGAAAGAGGGTTCTGTCAAAGGATTACGCGCTCGAGGCGGCTTTACGGTGGATATGGAATGGAAAGACGGCAAATTAGTTAAAGCGCTGATTTATTCTTCGCTGGGAGGAAACTGCCGTATCCGGAGTTATCAGTCACTGTCATGTGAAAATACGGTTTTGAAACCTGCCGCCGGCAAAAATCCCAATCCGTTTTATTTCATCGCTCCATCGCCTCGATTGGTTGTCGGCGATTATTCGGGAAAATCTCCGGCGTTGGAGTTGAAAGAAACTACAGTGGTTGATTTACAGACGGAAAAAGGAAAAGTTTTTGAGATAAAAGCAAGGTGATTATGCAAGAGATTAATAAAAAAATATATGAACATTCGCATCATCCTCATTTTATTATTCGTTTTATGTTCGTCCTGCCTACAGGCATGGAAGGATAGAACTACAGCTGTTCTAAAGCCGCATATACTTTCGCAGGCGGATGAATGGCTGAATGCAAAGCCTGAGACAGTTACCGCGCATACTTGCGATCGCAGTGCAGGCGGCAGTCACGACTTCTTTTCGGAAGGCGACTATTGGTGGCCCGACCCCGCTAATCCCGATGGGCCATACGTCCAGCGTGACGGCGAAACTAATCCTGACAATTTTACGGCGCATCGCCACGCGATGATACGGTTTAGCCGTATCGCAGGGGCAATGGCGTCGGCATACCTGCTCACCGGCGATGAAAAATACGCCCGGCAAGTAATGATTCATGCCAAAGCATGGTTTACGGATACTGCGACCATGATGAATCCCGACTTGCAGTATGCACAAGCCATTAAGGGACGGGCAACAGGTCGCGGCACCGGCATCATCGACACTATTCACCTGATGGAAGTGGCGCAGGCATTGCTCAAAATCCGCAATGCTGCCTGTGTTGACGCTGACGACTGGGAAGCCATTCGCCAATGGTTCGTCAAATACCTTTTATGGCTGATGACTCACCCCTACAGCGAACAGGAAAAGAACGCCTCTAACAACCATGCAACATGTTGGGTGATGCAAGTTGCATCATTTGCCAAATTGACAGGCGACGAACAAATACTGGAAATGTGCCGCAACCGCTACAAGGAAGTCTTGCTGCCCGGCCAGATGGCTGAAAACGGTAGCTTCCCGCGCGAAATCGGACGCACTAAACCTTACGGCTACTCACTCTTTAACCTTGATGCAATGGTTACCCTCTGTCAAATCCTTTCGGATAAAGACCACGATCTGTGGCATTTCACCGATGACAAAGGGAATAACATTTTCAAAGGTATTGAATTTATGTATCCTTATGTTGCCGACAAAAACAAATGGTCTTATGGAAAAGATGTGCTTTATTGGGACGAATGGCCTGTGGCGCATCCATTCCTCATTTTCGGGGCGACGGCATTCAACCGGCAGGAATGGTTCGATCTCTGGGCGCGACTCGATCACGATCCGCAGGTAGATGAGGTGCTGCGTAATCTACCCATACGCAATCCTTTGATTTGGATGGATAAATAACTGTAATAACAAGATAAATCATATACGCATGAAACAATTTATTTATATCACAACCGCTCTCTTTCTTATCTGTCTGCATCCTGTTCAAGCTCAGGAAAATACCCGCTGGCAACTTGCCGCTGACGGAGGAATTGTATGGACAATCGACTCCCGTATTCCTCACGACGACCATATCGAAATGAGCGGAAAGCAACTTTCTGTCGTATTGCGTTATGGCGTTGACAGCAAGCAGTCTTTCTCGTTAAATCGCAGCATTGTCTGGCCTATGCTTCGTTTTGAGCCGAATAAAACCCGTTCCCATTTGAACAAGTGGTTTGCTGTTGACATTCGCGATTGGGTATTGGTAAACAGTATGTCGCTCGACGAGGAGCAAGTCGATAGTGTCATCCTGAAAGGAGTGATGATTGTTGAAAGCAAATTTCCAAAAAATAATCTGCATTTGACGCGTACACTTTATCCTTCTACTTCAAAACCGGTTTATTTAGAGAAATATACATTCAGAAACACCGGGGATAAAGATATGACTGTTGATTTGCCTGATGTTGATATAAATTATGAAACAGACGCATCCACGGGAATTTACGGAGGATATACTTATGGCGTTGAGTGTTTGAATAAAGGTTTTTATACCTTAACTCCGGGTAAGGAATTTACTTTTTATGTTTGCTTTTATGCACGAAAAGTCAATGAAAAATTGCCGGAAATGGATTTTGAAAAAGAATTGGCTGCCCGTCAGGATTTTGTGAAAGAAATGTGGTCGAATCTTGTACTGGAAACTCCCGATACAGTCCTGAACCGAATGTTTGCCTTTGCTAAAATACGCGGAGCGGAAAGTATTTATGAAACCAAAGGCGGACTGATGCATGGGCCCGGCGGCGAAGCTTATTACGCAGCTATTTGGGCAAATGATCAGGCGGAATACATCAATCCGTTTTTCCCTTATCTCGGATATTCCATTGGCAACGAGTCGGCGCTGAATGCTTACCGCCATTTCGCCCGCTTTATGAATAACGAATACAATCCGATACCAAGTTCAATTATTGCAGAAGGCGACGGCACCTGGCACGGCGCAAAAGATCGCGGCGACGGCGCTATGATTGCCTACGGTGCAGCACGGTACGCTTTAGCGCGGGGAGATAAAACCGAAGCAAAAGAATTATGGTCATTAATTGAATGGTGTCTGGAATATTGCAAACGCCAATTGACGCCCGACGGTGTGGTCGCCTCCAATTCCGATGAACTGGAAAATCGTTTTCCCGCAGGCAAAGCCAACTTGAATACGTCGAGCCTTTATTACGATGCGCTCCGTTCAGCCGTTTATCTTGGAAAAGATTTGAATATTCCTGCCGCTCAATTAAACGAATATAAAAAGGAAGCGGAAGCTATGAAAAAGTCCATTGAGAAATATTTCGGGCATGAGGTAGAAGGATTCCAAACCTATCGCTATTACGATGGCAACGACATATTGCGTTCCTGGATTTGTACTCCGTTGACAATGGGCATATTCGACCGGTCGAAAGGAACTATCGACGCCTTGTTTTCGCCGCGCCTGTGGACAAATGACGGATTGTTAACCCAAGCAGGAACGGAAACCTACTGGGATCGTTCCACGCTCTATGCTTTGCGGGGCGTTTTTGCCGCAGGAGCTACTGCAAAAGGCTTGGATTATTTAGAGCGGTATTCTGTCCGTCGTCTGCTGGGCGAACATGTTCCTTACGCCATTGAAGCATGGCCGGAAGGCTCGCAACGACATCTTTCGGCGGAAAGCGGACTGTATTGCCGGATTTATACCGAAGGTATTTTTGGAATCCGTCCCACCGGACTTCGTTCTTTTGAAATGTCTCCGCAAATGCCTGCCGGTTGGGATTATATGAATCTGAAATCCATCAACGCTTTTGGTCAGCATTTCGATATCGATGTTACAAGAAAAGGCGATAAATTAGAAGTTCTGGTAAAAAATGAGCAGAAAACAATAGTGAAAAAGTTGATAAAACAGGGCGAGAAAATTGAGGTGAAGTTCTAAGGATTGGTAATTTTAGAACACAAAAGTAATCCTACTCCAACCAAAACTATACCAATCCCAACGAGCCAGACAACCGGTTTTTTATACCAGCTTTTTTCAACAATTACCTCGTGCTTTTCTACCTGCCGGATAGTCGAATTTGATTTATCAGCCGAGGTTTCTTCTTTTTCTTTTGTTTGAGATTCCGTTTGCTCTTTCCCGTTTACATTCTTTTCCTTTATTACCCGGGTAACATCCAGTTGCCGGATTTGATCGCTGTCCAAATAAAAAGAAACTTTTTCGATAATGATATTTTCATCTAAATTCCACAGTTTGTTTTCCTGCCTCGTCGTTTTCTTTGTCGCATGATTAGTTACCTCAACGCGTTTTTTGGTATTTTCATCCAACGAGAAATCCGTTTTTACCGTTTTATCGGAAGTTTTGCAAGCAAAGAAAAATGCAAAACAAAGCGTCATCGGAATCCACTTAAAATCATTTAGCCTATTGAGCCAGCCTTTCAAAAAACGCTTGTTTGCCGGACGGTCGATACAAATCGTATTGAGATAAGCCCTGCGTACCTGTTTGATTTTTTCAAAAAGACCTTCCGGGTCGGGATAATTATTCACCGCCCAGAGTGTTCTCTCACCGACAATCCCGTCTGCCGACACGCAGAGAACGCCCTGCGGAATGGTTATTCCGTAACGTCCGCTGCACCAGACCCAATCCACCAGAACATTTGCCAATGCCTGCGAATCAATCCTGTCTGCCTGCCAACGGTTCCAGTAATGTGTACGCAAAATGCGTTCCACTACATCTTCATTGCTTATCAGTTTCAAGTCTTCGACGTCAATCTTGCCATCGCCGTTTTTGTCGTAACCCTGTTTCCGCCATGTAGCGATAGTTACGCCTTTATTTGTTGCACCGCCAAGGTCGGCGGGGTCGTTTACGTAGCCTCCTTCCCATTTCAGGATGAGAGGTACAAGTTTTTCGAGTTTTGCCATAATTTATTTATTATTTGCTGTTTACCATCTACCCCCAATCGCTTCGCTTCATTGGGGGTTATGAATATTTTGTCCTTCGGACTTACCTTATTAATATCTCATCTTCTGAATTTTCATCACATAAACGAAAATGAGGTAATAAGGTTGGTATCTGTGTGATATTTCATTGCTACTGAGGTTGTTTTGTTTGGAAAATAAGGCGAAAATAAGGTTTATTGGCGAAGGGAGAGTCATGGCGGGCTTGACCCGCCATCCCCTTTCGTCTTATACCTTTTACCCTAATAGCCTGCTTTGCAACACCGCTTTGATTTCGCGCTGCACCTGCAGAATTTCATCCAGATTGCGTTGTTGCCGTTCAATAATGTTATCGACAACCTTTACAAACCATTTGATGAAGAAGAACAATACCGCTGCCGAGCTGACTAAATAAATCGCCGAACAAACGACCATGAATCCGAATTCGGAAATAACCCGGCCTACTTCGACCGGGTTAGTTATTGGAGATTCCATACGCTTCATCAACCTTTAGCGTCGCGTCTTTCAGCAGACATGTTATTGATTTCATCCCTGATCTCTTTCCCTACTATGAAAATCAAACGCTTTCTTTTGATTTTGTCGGCAGTAGCTTCTTCTTCCGTGTCGCTTCCCTCACTCTTGATGCCAACAGTGAAATAACCCAATTTCCCGATTTGAACGGTAAAGCCCATCGAAATAAACTTGGGAATGGAATCAAACAGATAATCAATACCCGTTGCCGCTTCATTGGCATTCAGAGAAGTGTTCTTCACCATATCCTTGATCAGAAAATTCCGGTCAATGTTGGCGAATGTTTTGTTAATCAAATAATACTTGGGACTGGCAGCCGGATCCCTTGGATCTTTGCGCTGCTGTACAACATAACGAATTGACATAATAATTTAATTTTAACTTAATTTAAATTTAACCTAATCTTAACATACACTTAACTCATGTTTGTTTACGTAAACTTTATTTTTGCAAAAACAGTACAAAGGTAATGCGGGCATATACCTGAAACCCTAATGTTTTGTCCGTAATTCCTAATGGATTGTCCATATTCGGCAATTAGCATACCTTGCCTAACTAACCCTTCCTGCCTTAGGCAACTGACCCTTTCCGCTTTACGCAACTCAACTGCTCCGCCTTGTATAAGTCAGCTGTCTTGCCTTATGCAAGTCGAGAGTTCTGCCTTGCGCAAGGCAACCCACCTGAGTTGCGCAAGGCGGAGGGTGTGAGTTACGCAAGGCGGAAGGGATCAGTTGCGAAAGGCGGCAAATTGTTCATTGTAGGGGCGTTGCGCGCAACGCCCTTACTATTGTTTTTTGATTAAAACCTTATTAATTATGGAGAATTATGTGTTTTTTCACAGGGATGGAGGGTATTGCCGGCAGGATGCCAACCCTTCTCGACCGGAAACCTGGCCTTACGCCCGAGAGGAAATTGCGAATGTCTATCTCAATTGCACAGAGCGATTCCTTTTCAGTGAGAATGATGCCGTTCAAAACCTGACGCCAATGTTGAGATTATCACGAGAATCAAAGAAACTTAAGGATTTATTGGATTACATTGATGCTCATTACAAAGAAAAATTGACCCGCAACTTTGCCTTGAAGAAAATAGGAATGAGTAAAAGCCGTTTTAGCTCTTTTTTCAGAAGCCAAACCGGAATGACTTATATCGAATATATAAATAAGGCGAGAATTGAAAAAGCGGTTCCACTGCTGATTGAAACGGATATGACGGTGGAAAGCGCCGGATTTGAGTGTGGGTTTGATTCGTTGCCGATTTTCTATAAATGTTTTAAGAAACAATATGGGATGTCGCCGGCTCGGTTTAAAATAGTCAGACAAAAATGTATCACCGGCTCTGAATTGAATTGATTGCGATAGGCGATTCTCCTGTTTTGCGCAGTTCCTGTTTCTTATTAACTTGTTGAACATTTTACTTTTTTATTTATTTAATACTGCGTATAATGAGTAAAGTCAAATTGTTGAGAACACGTTATCAATTGTATTCTCAGGAATGGAACATACAAAAAGAGTCTATACAGTTTGGAAACGCTGATTTTGAAAGAATATCCTCTATAGAATCCATAGAAACAGGATTGGAGGCAGAATTACATTACATTGGTAAACTAATTCATTTGCTTGAAAAAAACGGTAATTATTCGATAAAATTTTTAAAGATTTGCAATATTTAAATTTTATTTTTACATTTGTCGGGTAATTTTGTCATTAATAGTCCATAACATACTATTACCATGAAAACTTTCTATTTTTTACTATTGCTCTCACTTATCGGCAGTCAATCGTTGTTTTCACAGAAAAGAGGCATGGCGTTGCACAAATATCGCAATATTCCATACGTCGGAGATTCTATAGTCAAACAGCAGATGGAATATGCCGATCCCGGAACGGCAGGCAAGCAGATTACCTGGGATTTTCGCGGCGTTCGTCCCGTAAATGACGAATATATCCTGCTCTACAAGTCTGCTTCGGAAGATACCTCCAAAATCGTTGGCATCGAACATCATACCATCTATCGCTATGAAATACGACACGACAGTCTTCTGCATACCGGCTATGAGAATACAACCACTTATATGGAGTTTATCGAGCCGGAATTACAGATGAAATATTCCTTTCATTATGGCGATACCATCCGGTCGCATTTCAAAGGAATCGGAGAATACTGTCATCGCATACCGTTGAACGTAGAGGGAAATACTACTATTATGGCGGATGCTGTTGGTACTCTTTATACGCCGCAGGGTTTGGAACTCAAAAACGTTTTGCGGGTTAAGAGTGTTCGGGATTATGTCGAAACGGGAGTTGACAGCTTGCAGATGCAATTGGAAACCTATTCATGGTATGCCTGGGGAAACCGTTATCCCGTTTTTGAAACGGTAAAAACATCAACACAAAAGGTTGGCAGCGAGGAAACAGAGCACAAGGTTGCATCCTTTTTCTTCCATCCGGAAGAGCAGGCAGCTATTTTGACTGATACCACCCGTTGGGAACAAGACGATACTTATCCTCCTGACTTAACCGTCGATGATATCCTTGCCAACTGTCGGCTGATGCCCAATCCCGTGCAATCATTTTTACAGATTGATTATGAATTGATGCAATCTGCAACCGTCAGTTTCTCGCTGTACGATGCCAAAGGATTGTTGGAAACAGCTACGCCTCCCATTCGGCATGATGCCGGACACTACGCTGAAAGCATTGAAATGAGCAGATATCCCAAGGGCGCTTATCTGCTATACGCAACGGTAAACGGAATGGTAAAGATATTCCATCTTTTAAAGAAATAAAAAATAACAACTTAAATTATAAATAATATGAAACGGATTCTTTTAATGACGGGAGTTTTCTTCCTGCTGATACTGCCCGTTGCGGCGCAAACCGACCGTCCAACCGGAGCGGAACGTAAAATGATTGAAATAAAGAAAATTGTTCAATTGTCCTCCTCGCAGGAGCAATCCTTGAAAGAAATTTATCTTTCGTATCAAAGCAAAGTTGATTCAATCCTCTTTAAAGTTTCCGATCCGGCGCAAGCTGCAATCCTGAAATATCAGGCAGATAAACAATTGACGGAATCTGTAATGGCAACTTTGACAGAAGACCAGCAGATAAAGTATCTTACGATAAACGGAACTCCGGATGTAACAGCGAAAGCGGAGGCAAAAGTACAGCTCTTGAGAGAA
>Ga0123357_10013561_pt1 | contig 10586 bp, 7 predicted proteins | sample TergutEmb28metaG_FD_89873 | JGI IMG/M metagenome (GOLD analysis project Ga0123357, IMG submission 89873) | Embiratermes neotenicus P4 segment gut microbial communities from Petit-Saut dam, French Guiana - Emb289 P4 | ecosystem: Host-associated > Arthropoda: Insects > Digestive system > Gut ...
GACCGACCAGAACATGCCGAAAACAAATCGGAACGGTTTGATCCGCTCGCGGTCTTTAGGGACCGGACGCAGCCGTGAGATGAAGTCGCCCTGGTCGATCCGCACCTGCCAGTGCTCAAAAAGCGCGAAGATGATCGTCAGGATGGCAAAGGCCTGAAACGCTCCCGCCAGCGCGCCTCCGATGGTCTGCCCAAAGAGTGTTCCGGCAAAAATGAGCGGATTGCCGCCCAGCTTTCTGTTGAAGATCGTGGAGAACGCTCCCGAGGCAGCGACCGCCAGTGCCACAACGGGCAAAAGGAAGCGCAGGATCCGCTTGTAGAGGATGAAGTAGCCGCCGCTGATGAGCGCGCCGCCTTCCTCGCCGCTGTACTTTGCTGCGAGTTCTTCGGGCGAGCCGAGCTCGATCAGCACGATGCGGATGTCCTTGTCGGTGGGCGTGACGTCGCCGCAGCGCTCGCTCAGCATGTCCGATATCAGGCCGTCGAGCTCTTGATCGACATCAGCGCGTGTTTTCTCGGGTAAGTAGCGGGTGACGGCGTAGATGTAGCGGGCGATCAAGTCGTTGTCGTTGTTAGTCATGGTCTTTACCTTCCAGGATCGTGTTCAGGTTGTCAGCCGTAGCCTGCCAGTGAGTCTTGAGCACGGACAGAACTTCTTGCCCAAAGGCGGTGGTCTGGTAGTACTTGCGCGGCTTGGCGCCTTCCGTGTTCCAGGCGCTGTCCAGTAGTCCCTGGCCCTCCAGACGCCGCAGCAGGGGGTAGAGGGTGTTGGCCTCGATCGCGATACCGGTGTTCGCGAGCTCGGCGATCAGGCTATAGCCGTAGGTCGGCTCCTGAAGCTTGGCCAGTACGCAGAGGATCAGAGTCCCTCGGCGCAGCTCCAGGATGAAGTCCGATATGATCTTGTCTTTGTCCATGTTTCTCCCTGCTCGTGTTTACTGTTGATTTGATTATATAGTGTGACACACACTATAGCAAGTGGCAATTATCCTGAGGAGAAAACATGTGTCAGGGGGACGTGTGTCAGGGGGACGTATAACTTGACACACTGCTGCGCTCTTGCGAGAGAATTATCTGGCGAGTGTGTCAAGTTATACGTCCCCCTGACACGCTTTTGGGGAGTGGAGACGGGGCGATGCAGTATCCTTTTGTCATTGCGAGGAGCGTAGCGACGCGGCAATCCAGCCGTTGACTATCTGGATTGCTTCGCTTACGCGCGCAATAATGAGACAGGGGGACGGTTCTTGTGTCTTATGCGTGCATGAGACAAGAGAACCGTCCCCCTGTCTCATTCCTCGCAATGACAAGTAGGCGGACGAATGTCTGGTTTTGGGCGCAATTCGCGCTATACTGGAATCACGGATTTATTGCTCAGTCACTCTCGGTTTTCGCTCCTTCTGGAGTGGAACACATGCTTTCCACATCATAATCGCAGCAGGGTTTGCAAACCCCTATAATCTGGTGTACACAATACTATTGTATACGCTATAATAAAGGAGGAAAACGGATGCCACTCAGCCCACGAGAGATAAGAGCAAGACTACGCAAAGAGGGGTGGATAGAAAGAGAACGTGGTAGTCACACAAAGTTTTATAAGGATGGCAAATTGATTTTGGTCCCAAGGCACATCAAGGATCTGAAAGTAGGGACTTATGAATCAATAATAAAAAAAGCAGGATGGAAGTGATCTATCCGGGCGCTGGAGCGAGAGAGTGTTTCTTGAGAGGATGGTAATTTATGCAGTACACCTATGAAGCGATATTCACGGCGGAAGAAGAGGGGGGATATTCGGTTAATTTTCCTGATATTGACGGATGTTGGACCTGCGGCGACGACTATGCGGATGCCATATTTATGGCTGCGGATGCACTGACGTTGGTATTGCGGAGCGCGGAACTCGATGAGGAGTCTATTCCGCCAGCAACATTCAAGCATCCTTTAGGCGAGAGAGACGAAAGAGTCGTGATTAGCGTCATCACGGATGAAGCCCAGGTGTTCATTACGACTGCCTATGCTGCAGAAGTACTTGGTGTCAGTGCTGGCCGTGTCCGTCAGTTGGTGGCGAACGGGCAACTTCCGGCGAAAAAGCGGGGACGTGATTACATGGTCGATTATGCAGCGGTAAAGGAGCGCGTGGCGAATCCGCCCAAGGCAGGTCGTGTGAAGGCTGTCGCACCCGCCCAAGAGGCAAAAGCGGCGTAGTTCCAGCGTGAGATGAGACAGGGGGACGGTTCTTGTGTCTTATGAAACATAAGACACAAGAACCGTCCCCCTGTCTCATCCTGACACACTTTCTGTATGGGGAGGGGAGACGGGGCGATGCAATATTCTACTTGTCATTGCGAGGAGCGTAGCGACGCGGCAATCCAGCCGTTGACTATCTGGATTGCTTCGCTTACGCGCGCAATAATGAGACACAAGAACCGTCCCTCTGTCTTATGCTTACGCGCGCAATAATGAGACACAAGAACCGTCCCCCTGTCTCACCGGTCAAAGGACCGTCCCCCTGTCTCATCTTCAATCCGCGCATTCGTTACGGGGGAAAGCTCGTGCGCTTTGCAAATCATCGGTGTCAATTTGTGTATGTGGTATATATATTTTTTGAGCTTGGGAGTATACTGGGCAAGGCAGTTTTTGTAAAAAACTGGGGATTTGAGGAGACTTTTGATGAGAACATTTCTGTATAAGCGCCTGTTGCCGGTGTTGGTGACCGGGGCAGAGCGTAAGAAAAATGTTTCACGCCGCTGACAGCAGAGTGCGCTGCGCTGAGGCTACAGAAAGAACAACAGGCAAAACCTCGTTGGTTAACGAGCTAAAGAGAAGCTCTGAACTTGAAAAGGACTGGTCCATGAACAAGCATTTTGCAAAACTACTGATTGCCCTGCCGATTATCGCGCTGTGCTTATTGGTGACGCTGCCTGCCACGGCCCCAGCAGCTCCAGCAGCTCCAGCCGCGGCAGCTGCGGCAGCCAACAGTACCTCGCGCGACGGTCTGACCGCCACGGTCACGACCGACAAAGCCAGCTACAAGGCGGGCGAGACCGTAAAAGTGACCATGTCGGTTACCAACACCAACAGCTATGCGGTAAATAACGTCCAACTTAAGCTGACCTTGCCTGCGGGCTTGACGTTGCAATCAGGTCAGACTTCATGTGTGGTAGGGACGCTGGCGCCCGGCGCTCAGCAGAACTTTACCGTGACCGCCACCGCGAACGAGGCAAAAACGCCGGACAAGACCAAGCCCAAAACACCCAGCAAGCCCAAGCCCAAGACCAAGACCAAGACCAAGACCAAAGCGCTTGTCCCTGCACTCTCTCATTTGCCGCTGACAGGTGACAGCCTCCGCTCCAGCTTGTGGAGCATGCTCATCCTGCTGTCAGTGAGCATCCTTATCACGACACTATTGCGTCGCGGCACAAGCAAACATGCCCTCAAGATACTTTCTGTGTTCTTCTGCTGCGCGCTGGCGCTGCTGGTTGTGGGACACGCGCGCCCGGCTCTGGCAGCCACCGAGCAGCGCAGCCTGAGCGCCAACCAGGCTGTAACGATTAACGGCGCCGCAGGAGAGGTCACCTTGACCGTGACCTATGACTATGAGCTGGACGCACTCGCCCAGGCGCCGTTTGCCATCGCAGAGGGCGACCAGGTAAAGACCTATGGCGACGCAGACTTTACGCTTACTGCTACGGGCGGCTCTACCGCAAAGACCGTCGTGTGGGAAAGCAGCGACCCGACCGTTGCCACGGTCACGCCAACCGATGCCACTCACGCCACGGTGACCCTCTTAAACGCCAGCGCAGCCCCGGTCACAATCACCGCAACCATGCCGGGTTCCGTGGGCAACACCGGCGCTGCGCCTGACTACCTCGACGCCACGACAAACATCACGTTGACGGTCAACAAGGCCGTGCTCACCGTTACTGCCGCAGACCAGGCACGCGACTACGGGGCCGATAACCCCGATTTCACCTTTACCTATTCTGGTTGGGCCAACGGCGAAGACGAGAGTGTCCTGACCACGGCGCCCACGGTGAGCTGCGCGGCAACCTCCGCCTCTGACAAAGGCAACTATCCCATTGATTTCAACAACGACGGCGTGGCGGACAACTACACGTTTGACTATGTGTCCGGCACGCTGACTATCAACGCCGTCTCAAGGACCATTGCTGTCGCAGGCGCTCCCGCAACAATCACCTACGGCGACAGCGGATTTACGCTTACGGCCACAGCACTGGGTGCGGGAACAGTAACGTGGAGCAGCTCAAACACCGCCGTTGCCACGGTCGATATTGTTACCGGAGCCGTCACCATCAAGGGCGCGGGCGACGCCGCCATCACCGCCGCCATAACGGCAGACGGCAACTACACGGCGGCCTCGGAGAGCTGCGACATCACGGTCAACAAGGCCATGCTGACCGTCAACGTGGCCTCCCAGTCCAAGTTAATGGGTCAGCCCAACCCCACGCCGCTGACCTATACCGTCGCTGGCTTTGTCCCCGGCGAGAGTGAGGCTGACCTGACCGCTCCAATTACCGTCACTACCACCGCCACGACAAGTTCTGCGGCAGGGACCTATGACATCATCGCGGCTGGCGGCGCAAGCAACAACTACGACTTCACTTACAACAAAGGCACGTTGACGGTTAATAGCTCCTATGGACTCACCTTTGACGCTAACGGGGGGACTAATCCACCGGCCGCCGTTTATGTTAAGGATAGCGGCACGATGGTCGTTAATTTATACGGCATTGTCACCAGTAGCATGACGCCTCCTGCAAGCGGGCAAACCTTTGTTGGCTGGGACACTAAAGCTGACGGTACCGGTACGTTCTACGATCCGACCAACACCGCCACAAACGTTCCCATGACCAGCGATATCACGCTCTATGCCATGTGGTCCGGTGACGGCAGCAGCGACGCCAGTCCCATTCTGGTGTATGACTACGCCACCTTAAACGCGGTGCGTAACGGACTGGACAAATGCTACAAGGTTATAGCCGACATCGACGCGGGCGCCGCGTGGGTACCCATCAGCAGCAGTCCCGCGTTTACCGGTACCTTTGATGGCAACAACAAAACAATCACTTTCGATAATGTTACGTTCAATCAGCAATACGCCGGGTTGTTCGGTTGTATCGGCAGTGGCGGTATGGTGGAAAACCTGAATATTGCGGGCAATATCACAAGTACCGCTTCTCTTAGCTATACTGGCGGCGTAGCAGGCGTTAACTACGGCACGGTGCAAAACTGCGCGGTCTTAGGTGATGTCAATAGCACAAACAGCAACAGTAACAGCGCTGGCGGCGTGGTGGGAAACAACCCCGGCACGGTGCAAAACTGTTACTCCACGGGCAATGTTACAGGTGCCTATAATCAAGTCGGCGGCGTGGTGGGCAGAAGCGATGGCATGGTGCAAAACTGTTACTCCACAGGCGATGTTACGGGTGCCATCTGGGTCGGCGGCGTGGTAGGCAATAGCAATGGCACGGTGCAAAATTGTTATGCACTGGGCAACGTTGAAGGTAGCGACCCAGTCGGCGGCGTGGTAGGCCGTAGTTATGGCACGGTGCAAAACTGTGCGGCGCTAAACGCAAGCGTGACGGCGACGGGCGGCACGAATGCCGGGCGCGTAGTAGGGCAAAACGTCCTCCTCTCCCCGCTTGCCAACAACTACGCCATCGCCATGAGCGGCCTGCCGATGGTCGCCGGTACAGATACCACCACCGACATCGACGGAGCAACGATCTCCACATCACAGGCCACGACACAGGCGTTCTGGTCGCCCGCGGCGCTCTTCGCCTTTGGCGCCGATGACGCCAGCCCCTGGGTCTGGGGAGCCTTCCCGGATTATCCGCTACCCACGCTGTACTGGCAGACAAAAACGCTCACGATTGCCACACAGACTCTTACCTATGACGCCAATGGAGGAGCAGGCGCCCCGGGAGGCGCGGTCGCTCTTGCGTCGGCCGCGGCGTCAGTCACCCTGCCCGGCGCAGGTTCCATGACGCCGCCGCCGGTAGTAGGTGGTGAGACCTTTGTCGGCTGGGGGACCAAGGATGACGGCTCCGGCGACTTTTACGCTCCGGGCGCCAGTTTTACCTTTACCGGAGACACAACGCTGTATGCCCTGTGGTCAGGCAATGGTGGCAGTTATCCTATCTTAGTCTATGACCATGATACCCTGGACGCGGTGCGCAATAGGCTCGGCGCCAATTACAAGGTGGTAGCTGATATCAACGCAGGCAACGCGTGGATACCTATCGGTGCAAACGTCAGCGGAGGCATGTTTTCTGGCACATTTAATGGCAACGGACATACGATCACGCTTACCGGCTTTGGGACGTTGACGGCTGATAGCAGCGGTAATTATGAGGTCGGATTGTTTGGAGTTTCCATTGGACAGATCCAAGATGTATCGATAGCTGGCTCTGTGACGTACACTACAAACACCGCCAGCTATGTGGGCGCCGTAGCGGGTTACCTGCAAGGCGGAACCGTGCAGAATTGCGTAGTGACCGCAAATGTAACGGGAACGGTATCGGTATCTGCGCAGCTTTACGTAGGAGGCATTGCCGGTATGAACGGCGTGGCAACGATCAAAAACTGCTCTAGCACCGGGGATGTGACCGGCACTGGTGGGGGCGCCGCTTATACTGGCGGTATCGTCGGGGGAAATGGCGCCACCGTTACAGCCTGTTATGCTACCGGTTCGGTGCAGACAAATTCAAATACGTCTTACGCCGGCGGCATTGTTGGAGTGGGTTTGGGCGGCGCCATCAGCAACTGTGTCGCTCTGAATTCGTACGTAACGGCAACCAGCACTAATGTATCTTATTGTGGCCGGGTAGTGGGGCGTAGAGTTAGCGGCACGCTCTCTAACAACTACGCCATTGACATATACAGCATAACTCCTACCGACGCTACGGCCACCGGCATCGACGGCGAGACGATCACAGATGAGTCTGTCCTTGATACGCAGGATTTCTACACGGGTACGCTGGGCTGGGCCTTTGGCGCTAACGACGCTAATCCCTGGATGATGGGGTCGGACTATGACTGGGGCCCCTTGCTCTGGTGGCAGACTCCTGCCACCCCGCCGCCTGCGCCGCCCACCTAAGCCGTAGCAAACACACTCTCAACTGCAAACCTGCGCCCCAGCCCAAACCCTGCGGCGCATGAGACAGGGGTACATGAGACAGGGGGACGGTTCTCTTGTCTCATGTTAAATGAGACAAGAGAACCGTCCCCCTGTCTCCCCCTGTCTCATGCGTCCCCCTGTGTTCGCCTGACTGTGTCCCTATAGGTTCGCTTGGTACTTTCGCAGTACCTCGGTGTAGCGCTTGCCGGTGATGCGAGCGTAGAGCTCTCCGATCACGGCGAGGACGCCGATCGCGGCGGTGACGCAACCGATGACGATCCACCAGAGCTTTGCCCAATACGTAGGAAACGGGAAGAACACCAGCACGCAGGCAACCAGTGCTGTTGCAAGCAGCAGCGCGAAAAGGATCAGGCGTGCCGGGAAGCGCCACTTCACCGGCGCGTCGTCGCTAATCAGCAGCCGCCACAGCACCGCGACAACCACTGACAGCGCCACACCTTCAAGCACGAAAATGAACGGCACCGTGAAGTTAAACGACGCGCGCGGAAAGACCACCGCGTACAAATAGCCCGCTACCATGTAGCCGCACATAAAGCCCGCAAATATCATCGCCGCGAGCGTCTTTGCCGCCAGCACCTCACGCATGAACGTTTTCATCTCAGTCCCAACCTTTCTTTCAGCGCCCGCGCGTACTGCCGTGAAACAATCACGCGCTCCTCGTTTTTCATAACAACTTCAAGCCGTCCGGCAATGTCGGGCCACAGCGTTGCGACCTTCGCGATATTGATAATCTGTGACTTTGAGCTGCGAAAGAACAGTGCCTCAGGCAGCAGGCGCTCTATCTCGTAGAGCTTGAGGTGCGTCTCGAAGACCTCACGTTCGGTGTAAATGAAATAACGCTTGTCCACCGTGTCAAAGTAAAACACCTCAAGCGGGTCGATCACGTGGCAGACGCCGTCCCTGACGCCGCTCAGCTTCTCATCTGTGCCCTGCAGGAGGCTAACGATTCGCTGCACGCTCTCGTCATTGCGCGGGCAGTTAATGCTGACCTCAACTTCAGGAAATCCTTCATGTACTGTGATCTTCAAGCGCCTCTCACCTCCTTGCAGCTCCCGGCGCCCTTTCATTATAGAGGCTCCCAGCAGCTCCATTACGCAACTCAGGCGGCTAAAACCGCACGTTAGTGAGTCAGGGGGACGTATAACTTGACACACTGCTGCGCACTTGCACTGAGACAGGGGGACGGTTCTCTTGTCTCATGTTAAATGAGACAAGAGAACCGTCCCCCTGTCTCATCTGGTGAGTGTGTCAAGTTATACGTCCCCCTGACACACGCTAGCTTTGAAAGCGAGTATGCTCCGTGCGCCATTTCTTAAGCTTGATGTTGACCCAGAACGAGTAGATGCCCAGGGTAATGATCGAGAGCAGCAGCCACTTGATCCACTGGCCAACCAGCCCGGCGGCGGTGCCGGTAAACTCAAGCCGACGCCCCTCGACGACCGTGTGTTTTGTCTCCCAGCGGTAGAGCATCGTACATGCCCAGGGGTAGCAGATGCCCAGCGTGAAAACGGTAACCAGATAACCAAGAATCTTATAGCCAATCAGTTGGGCCAGTCCTCCGTCAAAATATGATCCCTCAATGCGCATCGCAGCGCCTCCTTGTCTCAGAATTCAGTACTACCGGGAACTTCCAGTATAAGCCACTGTCCTCCACGCCAGTTTTCAGATACTGATAAATGTCTGATTCTTTTAGCTGGGCCGTTTTATAATGAGGAGGTACGGAGCCGGGTCCTGGCCTTATGAGCGGTGGGAGGTAGTCTGATGAAAGGCAAAGCTTTCTTGCCTTTCTTGCTCGGGCTCATTGGCTACAGTGCCGGACGCCTCTCGGTCAGTTCGCGTAACGCGGGATGTACTTGTCCACCATGAAGCTCGTGTCCTGCGTGCGGTCGGCGCGTTTGCTGGCGTCCGTCAAGCCGAAGTATGCGGTCAGGCTCCCCGCCTCATCATTCCAGGCGCTATCGACGATCAGCCACCGGCCACCCAGATCGACTTTGTTCCAGGCATGGCCCGCCCCAGCCGACTTGACCACCCCGGTCACATACACACAGGGGAGCCCCGCCCGGTCTGCCAGAGCTTTGAACGCCATCGCGTAGGAGGCGCATACGCCCTTGCCTTTCAGCAGGACGCCTGTCGCGTTCTGGGCATACGCGAAGCGGTTGTAGTAGCTCGTGGCCGCCTCGACACCCCCGTTTCCGCTCTTCTGATACTTGGCCGACGCATTGACAGCAGCTTGGTCATAGGACGCGTGGCCTATCAGCCAGGCGTTGATCGCGCGCGCCTTGGCCTCGTTGCTCATCCCACCGGTGATGATCTGGGCATCGACCGCCTGGACTTTCTCCCAAAGCTGGGTCCGCAGCGCGTCACAGTCCTTGATCTGGTAGAACGTCGAGATATAGACGAGCGTCTTTCCGTTACGCACCGCTACCTCCGGATACAACTTGTCGTAAAGGACATACGGGTTCTGGGCCACAGCTTCTTCAAGCGCGTCCTCAAGGGCAGCCTCATCGGCGCCCTTCAGGTACGCGCTGGCATCCAGATAGTCGTTGCCCGCCATCAGGTTGCTCGCCAGGAACTTCACGAGTTCGGTGGAGCCGTTGACGGGATAGGGCACCTGAGCCATCGCCGCCTTTGGGAGCGGCTCCACGTAGGTACTCCAGTCGATGCTGCCCTTAGGATAAGCATAGGGAGCAGGACGATCGGCGAGGTTCGCCCCAACAAGCGCTGTGCTCCCATCCGCCATCGTCATTACGCGAGCAGCCTCGGCAGCTGGTTTACCTGCGGCTTCGAGCTGCTGCTGAGCACAGTACGCAGGACGAAGAGTCAGCCGCGAGAGAAGCGAGTCGATCGACGTGAACACCAACGGACTTCGACTATCCGCGTTGAATGCAACAACAGCAACAGAGAACCGCGCGTTGTTTTTCTGGCTGAACTGCTTGATGTTGAGCTGATAAAGGTTGACCCCGTCATTGTTTTCAACAACAAGACGATCCGCCGCGATCTCATCTTCCGAGACCGCGAACGCTCCTTTGAGCATGAGGTTCCGGGTCTGTTGGTTTGCAAGCTCCCTGAGCTTTTCGATCGAAGTCGAGCCACCTGCAATCGCTCCAAAACTCACATAAAGGCTGTTAGTGCCAGGGTCACCGATGCTGTCTGTGCTGTCATCGGGAGTGCTCTGCTTAATGACATGATCAACTGAGTTTGTATCAACAGATGTTCCCGTTGGCGTACCAAGAATGCTGAACTGTGGCTTTGCAGCGCGCCGTGCCACAGAACCAGTCTGCGCATAGCTGGGTGGTTGTTCCCAGGCTCCCGCCTTTTCCAGCACGACCTGATAGTGGCTCGCCCCTTTGACCGGATCCCAAGTGATGTGCAGGTTTCCCTCGGAGGTCACGGTTGCGCGCACCGCCGTAGGCGCTTCAAGCGGAGTC
>Ga0123357_10013562_pt1 | contig 10586 bp, 9 predicted proteins | sample TergutEmb28metaG_FD_89873 | JGI IMG/M metagenome (GOLD analysis project Ga0123357, IMG submission 89873) | Embiratermes neotenicus P4 segment gut microbial communities from Petit-Saut dam, French Guiana - Emb289 P4 | ecosystem: Host-associated > Arthropoda: Insects > Digestive system > Gut ...
ACTACCCCCAAGAACTTGCCCAGGATGCAGTGTGCCAGAGCCATACCGGTCACATGACTGGGCTCTGGTTCCTGCCAAGCCCGGCCTTCAAGGCTGAATACTAATGAATGAATGAATGAATACCAACCTCATGAAACGGAATTATCTGGTAAGTTGACACTCATGCAGCTGGTCAAGAAATATCCCATCAGATACAATAAGTTATAAAAATTATGTTTTTCTTATTTATTCTTTTTTATTTTAACAGAAACTAGATAGACTCTAAACTTGCCTGTTCATTTATCTATGACATCAGAGAAAAATGATGGTGCACGCCAGTTTCCTTGCACATATTAAACCAGACAGTTACATCACAAAATCATTCTTGTCATAATCTTTACACAGTAGTACAAGAGAAGGAAGAAAAGACATCTGGAAGTATTAGTCCTACTAGGGGTATATGTGGTTGCCAAATAGTTGGTGAATGCTTTCAGTAACCATTAAAAAATTAAGTATTTTTAACAGTTTGTTGGAGTACAAATAGATATGTGCGAAAGGCATGGGAAGAAATTCATTCTGCTGTGTGTACTTTGTGCACACACAGCATAACAGGTATCACAATCAATTTGGTTTGGTAAATTTTATTTTCAAAACTTGGTTCATAATAATGTCAAGCTTTGAGGAGTGAAAAAGTCAACAGAGTTTCTGGCAATACTGAACACATTTATCACAGTTAATGTAATGTGAATGCCACCTTTTCACTTGACAAACCACACACATTATCATGGCTCATACTGGAAGTACAATATGTGCCATCACCCATGAAGCAGATGTTTTGTGCAGGACACTCAAAGCAGAAATTGATGGCGAAGACGTCCCTTGAGCACTTGGGTAGTGTTTACCATCAGTTCATTCAAGAAGTGCCTAACAAGACTCAGTACAGAAATATTTTTCACCATCTGGAGGTAGCTAACCCCTGTGAACACCTTCACCTTTTGTAACGGGGAAACAAGGCTGCTTCACATGACAATGTACATGCTGAAGAGTCTGTTTTTGGAAACTAACCAAAATTAGCAGAAGAGGTGAAAAGGTTATAAGTGCAGTACTTCAACAGGTAGCAAGAAAATGCATTTCCAAACTGGCAGATATGTGGCAGTGAAAGGGAAGCTGTGAACTAGTGTGCAGCATGCCTGTCATGAATGGTAAGCTCAACCAGGCAAATAATTGCAAACCTTTTGACTTCACTGTGTATAAACAGAGGATAATGAGTCGTAAATAGTCCTAGTATGATATAAAGGTAAAAATAGATTATTCAAAGACACAATAGAGGTAGTCAGTGCACAGTTAATAACTGCACAGAGGCAAACATGCTCCATTACTTAAAGAAAGTACAATGGCTCATCTTGTTGTGCCTTTGCACTTCATACTTTAATGCTAATGCATATTCAGTTATCCACCAATGTCTAAATACAGAATCATACAATTCAGCAACGATATAATATCTGTCATATTAATAACAATAAGATTACATTTTAAAAAACTCTAAAAATGTTACAAGACACAGTTTACAGAGTCTAAGAAGCATGATGCCTAACATTACCTGCAAAATCGCAAACACTTACTCCAAGCTTTAGCACATTTAAGGATTCATTTAATACACTTCAAGTACATCTTTCAGTCCTAATTATTCACGCGTTCTGGTCAATATTTTCAGATACTTTCCTCGTATCATCTCTTTAGCCTCTTCCAAACCCAGCTGATAAGCAACATCATATAGTTTCTTCACTTCAGCTATAAGACCAGATGCTGTGAGGCTACCAAATTCTGCAATAACATAACACCAATCTTTATGAGCATGAAGATGGCAAATGCTGAATTCTACACAAAAACATGCATTTTTAAAAACACAGTTCACCTATCACAGGGACAACTTTTTATCAAAATATGCATAAATATACATAGGTCTCAACAAGTTTTACACATCTGTCAACAACTTCTCAATTTGATGAATACTGAACTATACAGAGTACTTCCCTTCAGTCTTTTATAATGAAGTTCATACAACTAAATAACCCACAGTATTATAGTCAAGGTATCTGAGGAATGTTTCATTAAATAAACTGATCAAAATGCATTTCCTCAGAATGCCAATAATATGAGTCGTACATACACTAACATGTAGGACTCAATATCTGAAACATACAGAATGTTTAAACTTATCCCCTGAAGTATTAAAAACCCCTAAGTAAGATGTCTATGTGACTTTTTTCTTAACTGCGTTTTGATATGATGTATATAATGACAGAACTGCAGAATGTGTGTGTATGAAATGGGAAAGTATCAATGTCATTGTGTTTTAACATTATTATCCCAGCATTTGCATGCAGCCATTAGGGAAACCCACAATTCTATTAGCAATGTTAGTTTCCCGAGAAGGAAGCTGAAGTACTAATCTCTTCAACATCCCGACTTACGATGTAAGAGGTTAATGTCATCTTGATCCAAACTCCTGGTCCAAGGTTGTGGGGAATTAGGCGTTAATGTCTGCAACGACACAAACTGCGACACACCTGGAACTGACACACATACACACACTATTAGATGCCAACAGTTATGCTCTTCATTCTAGTATATGGATTTTACTTGTCATAGACCATACTCTGTTCAGGCCATAATTCCGGGGATGTTCTATCAAGCTTCTCTAGGCTCAACAAGCTGTCATCCAAGGTTTTCATTGTATCCTCTAAACACTGTAAGGGCACGCACACATAAGCCTCGCAAATATAATGACAACCCTTGTGGATATTAACAATACACTGCTTAAGTACCGCACCAATTCACTCAACTTCCCATTGGTTGCCTTAACTGGCCACCTACAATTACCCACCTACCCTGCCATGTGCGACTGCAATGATCCGTGGTAGAAACGTGATAGATACGCATGCGCAAGATCTCGTGCAGAACGCTAATTCCCATTACCCATCCTGACTGTGTTTAAATAGTGCACGTGCTTGGAATAGATGTTTGACCAGGTGAAGGGGGTGTGACGTGGTGTTGACTTCAGAGTGGGAGTAGAGGTTGGCTATTGGTGGAAGCGACAGCCAGTTCTGCTGCTACAGACTTCAAGACATTTCGCATTTCGAGTAACATATAATGCGCCACTACACTGTACAAATGTTCTAACGATTGGCAGTTTTAACTTGTCATTCTGCACGACAAATTACTCTTGCACATCAACGCATTTCTAGCAGATATCATCTCCTTGTCGGTGGACTATACACGCTAAGAGAAATGCTTTATATTTTCAGTGTGTAATAGTACAAAATGTTTGCCTTCACATCAATAGCAATTCTAAAAACCCTCCTAAGTCACCGCCATGGATCAGAGTGGAACTGCTTCGTACTCTGATCCATGGATCAAAATAAAGATAACTAGTCAATGATAATCCGTGGCAACGTGGCTACTAGTGCTGCCATCCATTTTTTAGGTGCGTCATCCCTGATGTGTTGGTTCAATAACAAAGAATTTAGTGTATTATACTTGCAGTCGAACACAACAATATTTCACCTAGTAGTACAGTAGGAATACAACTACATGTTTCTGCCTTATATGTGGGCCACTTCAGGTTGTGCTGACTTACAGAGCAGCTATACAAGATGTGTTGGGTGTTCTGTGAGGGTATTGGGGGTAACGAGATCTCAACTCAAAGCACAAGCTGAAGATGGCCCACATATAGGGCCGAAACATGTAGTTGTATTCCTACTGTACTACTAGGTGAAATATAGTTGTGTTCGGCTGTAAGTATAATACCCTAAATTCTTTGTTACTGCCATCCATTAACTCGAGTAAGTTCGAATGTTGGTAAACAGCGCCTCTAGTGGCACTTTCGGGTACTATGCGCATTAAACTCGATAACGCAATCGATTACTACTCCTCTACTCCCCCCCACCAAAAAAAAAATATAGTCGTTAACACAACTTCAAATCCGCCTATACTGCACACTTTCAAACATGTAGAGAAATTCATGCTGCTTCGCCAAACAGAACAGCCCAATCGCGCAGCGGTCCACAGATTACGACTTGTAGTTCTGGTCTGCCATCCCAATTAACGGCGACACCAATCACTACAGACAACATAACCATGGATTAAAAGTAATTACGATATCTGTGGATCTTGGAAGCATCTGTGCATTTTGGGTTCTAACTCGTGGCGCTCACGGCTGCGAAACGAACTGTGGGGGTGGGTGTTGTGGATTGGCGGTTTGCGGATTGCTTTGAACTAGTCTTGCAGCTAATGTGACTCCGTATATTGTAATGCAGGTTGTGTTGTGGGACGAAATTTAACTAGCACGCAGTGCTTCGCTAGTAATTCTGTATTTTGAAACTTTTAACGAGTCGCTTTTCTATTTTTCGGTATGTTAAGCAAATAATGGAATTAGGTTATAGAGTGATTATGCTGATAGCAATTTACTTGATTTGACAGGTATGAAAGTAACGGAGAAACTTGTAACCGACCCATGATGACAGGGAAATTTTTAATAAAATGAGACATCAATTTTTCAAATTTGCAACATACTGAAATTAGTCACTTGTGAACTACGAGGACGCGAACGCCGGTTACCGTAATTAGGTATTGGAATGTATGTCCACTGCAATAACGTGTGTTGTTGAATAATGAAGGTCCATATGATTGTTTTGTACAGTTTTGCACGATTGAAATAATAATTTCTGTGAAATCATTGCTTCCTCTACCGGATAATCATTTGGGTGGAATTTAATACTTTTTGCATGTGTTATCGTTATGTTTAGAAGTTTCATTCCTTTTGCTCCGTAACTTATCCATACATTTTGAGTGAAAAATGGCAACGATGACCCTTCGCGTGGGAAGTCAACAAAGAAGATGTATTAGAAGTTCTCGCAGTGAACGCAAAGAAATGCGTACAGTTGCTGTGACAAGCGCTCATATTGATGGGGCCAGTAAGTATCACTCATTGTATACTGTCTGTTAGTATGTAATGAATATTATGGTTGCAGAGTCTGAAGGTTCACCACAAATACCAAAGACCTCTTTGGACATGACCCGAGTCAGTTTTGTTCACCTTCCATTGTCTTGATCCATTTTTGTATATTACCAACAACAACAACAACAACGTCCCATTATCACCATCATGCCCTTAAAGTAGGTTTCCCAACAATCTGTATGCATACCAGGTTTTTGCCATCCGACCCAGTTGCTTTATTTCCTTTTAGCACGAATCTGACATGTTGTTTCAGCACAGGAGGTCCATAATTTAACATCAACTTAAATGTAAGATAACTTCAAAGTCTTTTTTACATGAAACTCATTTAGGGATTATTCTGGATGAATGGTTACAGGCCATGAAAATAGGTTCTATGGGTGCTGAGAAAGGAATGCCATTAAAGTAGCAGCTGATGTGTCCCTTATGCAAAGAACTCTTCGAGCTGCTGCCAGAACTGTGGCTTTTATTTCTGTATGAGCTCTTTGGTGCCTAACAACATGCAGTGTTATGCTGAAAATGCTGAATGTCAGGTGTAGATGATGGCCATTTAATGACCTTTCTCAGATATCATTTAAATTCTGATGCCAAAGGTTTACTAGAGGGGGGGAGTGAGGAAATTTTATGATGAGAGTCATTGTATGAGTTAGTATTATTTACTACAGTATGGAATTTCATTAACAAAACTGCCTTTTGTCTAGACACTGAAAATTTCTTGATGGCAAGTAATATGATTTATGCATATAGTCAAGTAATTTTGCTGGTTAACTGTTCAGTAAAATTTAAGCTTGAGCAAAACCTGGATAGTGCCATGTTGGGAATCACAGTATTCTTTGATATACCTGAATATAGGACTCTTAAGAATTTCTTGCTTTTGAACCTGCTGAAGATATTCTTTCATATTGAAGTCTGTAAAACACTTTTGTTGTAGGAGAAGTAGATGAGGCTGAAGGCACATCTGTAGCTGCCAAAATTGAGAAGCTTTTGTCAGCTGCCACAATCGAAGAACAGCTACATGTTCTGAAAGAAGTGAGTAAATTCTTGGGTGCTATAATCATAAAACAATGATTCCATCAGCAGAGAAGAGGGTATAAGAATTTTTCTTATGCTTAAACATGAAACTGAGAATGTTCTATGTTGATGACCATGCATTTTATAGCTCAGAATTTGGTGGAGTTTAGTGGTCAGCTCCACAGTGGCCACGTTACGTTCGAGGATATTACCTTCAGTACCAAATGGGTATAAATCTGAATGGTCTTAAGGCTAGTCTGGAAGTGGTACTGAAGAGACATATCTTTACATCTACCAGGAATTGTACTACATTTTTCCAGTCCATAGCCAAAACTAGTCCTTTTACTAACTGAAATATACCTGTGCATAAATGACAGTAATAATTAGTAAATAATAATTTTAGTGGAGCAGTATTCAAGATGCTAAGGCAAATAATTAATTGTTGATTTGTAACTCTTCAGTGCTTGCTGGTAACCAGTTATTAAATTTTTCTTCAATGAAAATCCTGAAACATGCATAGTGGGACATGGTGTCATTTTGTAATAAATAGGTACTTGATAAAAGATTATGCAGGGAGTGGAAAAACTCCATGCCCAAACTTTGTGAGGTGAAAGGAGGGACCAAAACAAATATTTATTGTCAAACAACTATTTGTTGGACATGTGTCCTTGCAGTGCTACAGACCATCACAGTGGGTCTAACTGAGGTTGGAAATTAAGCGTAACCACTTTTTTGGTTTTGCTTAATTTACTTAATTTGTGCCAACACAGCAGAGATTGACATGTGCATGCAGTAATGTCAAGTTGCTGCCTGATGGTTGCTGTTGCCTCGTCAGTCCTCTTCAGAATCAACTGGTGATGCATAAATTAAGTTTTGCATGTTTCTTATGGTACTGTGGACCATCACAGATTTGGTGAAGTGCCTCACATGATGGCAGCCCACGCAACCTGTGTGCATGTCAACTGTTCTCGAACTCTGGCATGCAGGAGAATCATTTGTTTTATAGGACGAACTCAGAACCTCACAAGTGTGTGTACTGTAGTTAAATTGATATCATCACGGAGCACTTCACCTGGGCCAAACTCACTGACATTCACTGGTGTATGGTGCAGTGTATGACAACAGCAGGGAACCACAGAGGGTTTATCATGAGCATTTTCCGAACAGAATATGTCCAGACATTCATACATTTGCTTCTGTCGACCATCGCCTAGGGAAACTGGTACATTTGCAGTGAACAGGCAAAACACAGGGCAAGGATGATCAGTTCACATGCCACAATTTGATGATGGTTTGCAGCATTTTGAGAACAATCCCTCCAAAAACCCCTGCACTGTTGGTCAAACAGTCAATGTGAACCGTTGTCTTATGTGGAATGGTGTATGTGTACAACAGCTCCATCTTTTCCACCAGCAGAAGGTGCAGGCTCTAGGCCCCAGTGATTACCATTGTCGAGGCCAATGTGCATTATAAACTAGAAGAATTACAAATTGACTCGATGTACCTAGAACAAGTCCAATCCTACAAATATCTGGGATCAACTGTAAATAGTGATAACTCAATAGAAGAAGAGATCCAATATAGAATAACACTTGGAAATAAAGCATATTATGCAAACCAGTTTCACTTTAAGTGTAGATTGGTCTCCAAGAAATCAAAATTGAAACTACTGGAGTATTATAAGACCAATAGTAACATATGCCTGTGAAGTGTGGGTTTTGAAAAACCATAAAAAAAACAAGTTAATGGTATTTGAAAAGAAAGTTATAAGAAAGATCTTTGGTCCTACAAAAGAAAGAGATGGTACATGGAGAATCAAAACAAATGATGAATTAGATGAATTAGAAATAAAATGTAATAAATCACATAAAAGCACAATGATTAAGCTGGTTTGGCCATTTACATCGAATGCCAGAAGAGAGAATGGTAAAAAAAGTATATAAATGGAAACCGATGTCAATACGACCACAAGGGAGACCAAAGAACAGATGGGAAGATGACATAAGAAATGACATGAAGAAATTGAAAATAAAGAACTGGATTAGCTGCATCCAGGACGATAGTAAGTGGAAATCATATGTTGAGAAGGCCAAAACATTTAAAGGTTGAAGTTGTAGTGCCTAAAGAAGAAGAGAAGACGACAAAGAGGAGGCAAATGTGTACGTTGGTTTGTACGCCAGAGGACAGAGAAGCCCAACTTTCTTTCCGTGGTGTTGTTCACGGATGAGGTTTGCTTCACCAGTGAGGGGATTTGTTTGACAGCCACAACAGCCATGTTTGGCCAAATGCAATCCCTTATGCTACATCTATTCACTGCTACCAACACTGCTTTGTGGTAAACTTTGAGGCTGGCACTGTGCATGATTTTTTTATTGGGCCTACTTGTTATCCTGATGGCTCATTGCACACATTTACTGGGTGTTTCTGGAAGAAAAGCTACCAGAAATGCTGGAGAAAATTCCATTAACACAATGGGGCTGTGGCTCACTTGGCACGTCAGGCCAAAGAACATCTCACTGCCATGTACAACAGTTGCTGGATTGGACTGGGTGGGCCTGTGGCTTGGCCTTCCAGGTCACTGGACCTCACACCAATGGACTTCTTATTGGGCCACATTAAAACCTTGATTTATGTCACCAGTTGATTGTGAATAGGATCTTACTCTCTGTATTGCTGAGGCAGCAGCAATCTGGCATTTTTGAACGCATGTGTCAATCTCTGCTGCATTGTTGTCAGCTTTGTATCAAGGTTGGTGGCCATATGTTTAGACATCTGCTCTAAATTGGTACAAAATACAACTTTTTTTCAGAATACTTCAGTGATTTGCTTGATTTCCAAATTTAGTCAGACCCGCTGTGACGGTCTGTGGCACTACAAGAACGCAGGTCCGACATATAGTTGCTTGACAATAAATCTTTGTTTTGGTCCCTCCTATCACCTCATGAAGTTTGGGCATGGAGTTTTTCCACATTCTGTATATTTGGGGCAGATATTTTTAACAAGACATCCACAAATTTTTATTGTTGCCCTTTGATGCAGGAATTACAGTTCTGTGGACAGGACTTCGACTTATCTTGATCACCCATTTTAAACCCCTAATTTCGACCTATTATGACTGGTTCTGGTGAATCAGGCTGAGACCATATGGCTTCCAAGTCAGCTTTTTTGACTCTGCTGCTACTGCACAGATTGGTGTCAGCTCAGTCAAGCTCTTTCTTGTATTGTGAGGTTGATTTATTTTGTGTTTTATGGATGGGACCATCCTTCAACAATTTAGTGTATTTTATGCATCCTACATTGTTCACATAATATTAAAATTAAACTAACATATTTTTATGCTTTTTGGGGTTGTTTTATGTTTTTCTTACCTGTATTTCATAAGTTTCTGTCACCAAATAGGCATTTTTACATTGAAAATTGTTTGTGAGATATGTCATCCTCATGTTTCTGATTCTGATGTTTGTTGCAGTTTTATTGATGCCAGTTAATCACTAATGTTGAGACTATCTTGTATTCTGATAATATGATCACCACAAGAAATGCTTACATGTAATCTGTTACAAATTGTATAGGAGTTCTCTGGCTGTGTTAGAGTGCCATGTTTTATTTTGTGGTTTCAGATGGCTAAGAGTCATTTGGGAAATGGAAATTCATATGGAAAAACAAAAGTATCTGCCTTTTGTATTCAGCTTCTTGTTGACTTGTACATGGCAGCAACTCCCAAGAGTCCATTTAAGTGTGCCATTGCAAGGTTTGTGTTTCAGCTGTTGGAATTTTTGTGTTGCTTTAGTTTTTTGTATTAAGACCTTCCTTGCTGGACATCAAACTTAAGTTTTAACCTGCTGGCCAATCAGTTGAAGAGAGATTTTCAGTCACATTAGAATAAAAGAGATTATAAGAGACAAATTGTATACATAACTTCAGTTACATTAGAAGGTCTGGTATCACTGTTGGTTCATCTTGAATTTGAGTTGGATGAATGAGTGGTAACCACAAAGGACTACCTGAAACCTTAGCTGAATTTACATTAGCCATTATTTTAGTAGCCTTATGATTAACATTCACCCATTTTGATATTTTTGAGGGGTGGGGTGGGTGATTTACACAGTGGCGTGGAAGATGTGACATTGCATCACTGGGTGATACAATACTTTATCCCAGAGGAACCGATACCTTGACATTCACCCATTGTTTGGGAATGTCTTTTGAGGTTAGTACCAGGTATAGCAGTCTGTTATTTGCACTGTATATTGCCCATGAATTTTAAATTATTACTTACTCCATGGTGCAGAGTCCTTCTTGAGAAGCTAACTGGTCTGCAGCTAGTCAAGAAACTCCCCGCATTTCACGGAACCCGAAGGTTCATTACCGCACTGACAAGCGTCCGCCACCTGTCGCTATCCTGGGCTAGCCCAATCCAGTCCATATACACCCATCCCACTTCCTGGAGATCCATCCTAATATTATCAACCCATCTATGCCTAGGTCTCCCCAGTGGTCTCCTTCCATCCGGTTTCCCCACCAAGACCCTGTACACCCCCCTCTCCTCACCCATACGCGCCACATGCCCAGCCCATCT
>Ga0123357_10013563_pt1 | contig 10585 bp, 13 predicted proteins | sample TergutEmb28metaG_FD_89873 | JGI IMG/M metagenome (GOLD analysis project Ga0123357, IMG submission 89873) | Embiratermes neotenicus P4 segment gut microbial communities from Petit-Saut dam, French Guiana - Emb289 P4 | ecosystem: Host-associated > Arthropoda: Insects > Digestive system > Gut ...
GATTCGATCGGCCTGGCCACCGTTACGGCCCCGCAGCCTGCATAATCTGTCGAACCGCCGGATACGGACCCGTATGTCCGGTGGTGTGGGAGGGGCGGTCTCGCGAGAGACCCCCCTATCCCGTTTTTTCTCCTGGACCCAGTCTTCCTGCCCATGCAGGGCAGACCACGGAGGCTTCAGGCGCGGGTGCCTGTGAAGGGGTAGCTGCCCATGGGGCCGATGCCCATCTCGCCGCTGATGCCGTCGCCGGACACCTTTGCCGTGAATTTGAGTGTGAGCGGCATGGGATCGCTGATCTTGACCTTCCAGGTGACGTTGTCGCCATTGACGGTGCCGTCGAAAATGTCGGTCGATTCGCCCTCGGCACCCTGTTTGCCGGTGAGGGTTCCGCCAGCGCTGCTGAGGCTCAGCGTCGCCTCACGATCGCCCATCGGGGTCGTCATGCTCAGTTTCCAGTTTCCGTCAACCGCCATTCCTGCTCTCCGCAATATCTCTCCGCTGAACCGGGATGGTCCCGCGCCGGGTGCCCGAATTATAGCCCAGCCAGGTGCGGCTTCCCAATGGTCTATTTCTGGCACTGGTGGAATGCGAGCGCATTGCCACGTGCGACCATTCAGGACGACGAGGTTGTGGGGAAGGGCCGGAGTGGTCCCCGAAACACCTGACAGAGAGTGGAAATCCGTCTAGAACACAGGCGCTTTTGTCAGATCATCGATCCCCTCACCATTATGCCCGTCATTTCCGCCAAGAAACCCTATCGTATCGGTCGATCCCGCACTGGACTTGGCCTTTTTGCCACCAGGCCGATCAAGAAGGGAACCCGGATCATCCAATATTTTGGCCCGCTCCTGGATTCGCGGAAGGTCGAGGACGATGAGATCGAGAACAAGTGTCTGTTTGAGCTGAGCGCTCGATGGACCATCGACGGCTCACCGCGCAAGAATATTGCCCGCTATATCAATCATTCCTGCCGTCCAAACGCCGAATCGGACGTGCGCCCACGCGAGCGCAAAATTTATATTCGCGCCATCAAGGACATCGCGGTTGGCGATGAGATCAATTACGACTACGGCACCGATTATTTTAAAATCTATCTCAAGCCGATCGGCTGCAAATGCGACTCTTGCGAACGCAGACGCGCCAAGGCGAGGGACCTGGCACGTGCGGAACGCCCGAAAGCCGGGAAGGCAGGAAAAACCGGCAAGAGCGCAGGCAAGACCGCGAGCGGCAGAAAGACGGCCAGCAGCGCCAGCAAGGCAGGTAAGACCGCCGGCCGCACAGGCCGGCCGCCGTCGACGAAGAAAGCGGCCAACGGCAGGGCGGAAAAAAGCAGAAAGCGCAGTGGATAGCGATCGGCGTCAGCTGTGACCCGACAGGCTCTCAGGGCTCGGTGCGCGCCATGGCTCCCGTGCGGCTGGGATTCTGCCGTTCAATCATGCGGTTTCCTGCCCGTGCTGCCTGACGGGCTGCGTTGCGTTTCAGCAGCACGGCATGGATCATGGCGACGACCGGAGTGTGGCGCCGGCAAAGAAAACGCCGGCTTTGCCTGCGTTTTCAGCAAAGACGGCGATCGATGGTGCCGGGATCACCAGGGACGCGCCCCCCGGGAGCATCAGATTTCCGGAGGGCGTCAACGGCTGATTCGCTAACCGTCGCTGGGGATGAAGTGATCGCGGGTCGTGGCGGTTTCTCCCGTCTCCATGTCTTTGAGTTCAAATCCGATCGTGACGGCGCTTTTTGGCAGCTGATTGGGCTCCAGCTGTACCGTCAGGCGCAGTTCGCGGGTCTGGTCCTGCTCGACCCCCACCACCATGGAGCCGTCCGCCTGGGGCTCAACGCCGGCGACATGGATCACTGCGCCCGGCAGGTTCGAGACGGCGATCGAGAACGTCCGTTTTTTGGTCATGTTGAAATTGAACAGGCGAACCGTATAGGCGTTCCGGACACCGCCGTCCGAGAGGGTGACGGTGAGCGGGTTGCGGTCATGCAGGACGTTGAGGTCCATCGTGCCGCGGGTGCTGAGCCGATAGACCATGGCGCAACCCACCACCAGGATCAGAGCGGCATAGATCAGGGTGCGGGGCCGGATCAGCCGGTAGATCGGCGCCAGGCCGTCGCGATGACGGGCGATGTTGATGTCGGTGTCGTAGGCGATCAGGCCGCCCGGTCGATCGATGTCGCGCATGACCTTGTTGCAGGCATCGATGCACAGGCCGCACTGGATGCAGCCAAGCTGGATGCCGTCGCGAATGTCGACACCGGTGGGACAGACGAAGACACACTGGCGACAGTCGATACAGTCACCCGCGGCATTGCCGGCCGCGCGGGCATGATCGGCCTTTTTCACCGACATGCGCGGGTCGCCACGATCCCGGCGATAGCTGACATTCAGCGCCCATTCATCGGTCAGCGCCGCCTGGATGCGGGGCCACGGGCACATATAGATGCAGACCTGCTCGCGGGCGGTGCCGGCGAAAAGGTAGGTCACGCCGGTGAGAATGGCGATCCAGATATAGGCGGTGGAGGGTGCTTCAAGCGTGACCAGGTTCTTCAACAGGGTCGGCGCATCGTCAAAATAGAGCACAAAGGCGGTTCCCGTGGCCAGCGCGATCAGGAGCCAGATGATGTGTTTGATCGCGAACCGAACCATGCGTTTGAAGGTCCAGCCGTGCTTCTCGGCGAGGATCCGTTCGCGCCGGTCACCCTCGGTCCAGCGTTCCACGGCGAGGAACAGGTCGGTCCACACCGTCTGCCAGCACAGATAGCCGCACCAGATCCTGCCTGCGAGCGCGTTCATGAGGAAGAGGATCAGCGCGGCAAGGATGAGCAGGCCGGTAAAGTAATAGACTTCCTGCGGCCATATTCCGATGAAGAAGAAATAGAAGCGCCGGTGCGGCAGGTCGGCGAGCACGGCCTGGGTTGGCAGGCCGAGCCCGCGATCCCAGCGCACGAACGGCAGCAGATAAAAGACCGCGAGCGTGAAGGCCACGAGTGCCCACTTTATCCGGCGAACTGGTCCCTCAACCGACTGGGGATAGACCTTCTCGCGTTTTTCGTAGAGTGGCCCCTCAATGAACGTATCGTCGCTCTTGAGTTTGTCGTCGGTTGTGTCACGCGTCGTCATGTTACTTTGTACTTTCTCTGCGTCAAAATGAGTGCCAGGCTTAAAGTTCAGTTAAACGCGCGACCGCACGGCAGGCCGAGTTTCTTCATAATAATTGCGGCGGGACAGATGCCGGTGAACGCGGTCTGGATCATGTTCAGTCCGGTGAATGCCGTCAGCAGGAACCACCAGGCATTGACGTAGTAGCCAAGGACCAGTCCGACCAACACCATTATTCCGGCCATGAGAAAAACAGCTTTATCAACAGTCATAGGGCGCTCCCATTGTTTGTAACATAGCGGGTTTACAGTTTCATGTGGTTGGAAGGCAAGAGCTTGGCCTCGGTCCATCGCACGATGCCTTCGGTATCCATGGCGCCGGAATGACGGGCGATCTCGGTGCCGGCGCGCATCAGGAGCAGGGTCGGAATGGCGGTGATGCCGAGCCGTCCGGACAGCCCCGGCTCGGTGTCGGAATTGAGCTTGAGCAGCCGGACCCTGGGCTCCAGCCGTATTGCGGCGCGCTCAAAGGCGGGGGCCATGCCGCGACAGGGTGCGCACCAGGGTGCCCAGATGTCGGTGAGGGTGGCCGTTTCGCCTCCGGAGTGCCGGTTGAAGCCGGCCTCGTCGACCTCGATCGGGTGCCCGGTGAAAACAGGCTGGTGGCAGGCCCCGCAGCGCGCGTCGGCGGCAGCGCGTTCCGCCGGCAGGCGGTTCGGGCGGCCGCAGTGTCCGCAGATGATAATGATGTGACGGGTCTCGTTCATTTCAGGCAGCGCCAGTCCGATCAGAAATCCTCAAAGCGCGTGAAAGGCCGGCACAAGACATCTTCCGACGAAAGAATCTTTCGCCAGTCTCACCTGCCCTCACGCCATGCTTGACGTTATATTCATGAATGCGTATATACGCAATCATGAATATAGATATCGGAGCGATGGAGCAGGCGGCGGATCAGGCCAGCGACCTTCTGAAGGCGCTTGCCAACCGGCACCGGCTTCTCATCGTCTGCCAGCTTATCGACAGCGAGCGCTCTGTCGGGGAACTGGCAGGGCTGTTAAAATTAAGGGATTCCACGGTGTCCCAGCATCTTGCGCTCCTTCGCAGGGACAACCTGGTCTCCGCGCGCCGCGAGGCGCAGACGGTCTATTACACAATCGCAAGCGAGCCTGCGCGCGGTGTCCTGAAGGCACTTTATCAGGGATACTGCACGTCAAAGCTCGCAACTTCAGGGTGAACTATATCGCCGCCGTTTCGGTCGAATATTGAGCAGGATCAACGGCAAATCGGCGATCAGGAAATGTAAGGGAGTACCGCAAAGGGGCGGTGGTGAATTCATGATCTTTCGAATCTGTGGCACTTTGTCTTTGAAATCGTTGGCGATTCTCTTCCTGCTGGGAGTCGGGGGGGCGGCTGCCGAGGCCGGCAGCCTGACCGTGGCGGCGCAACCCATCAATGACGAAAAGGCGGTGTTCGCCACCGTCGAAAGCATCAGTGTGGTGCCGGCACGGAGCCGGATCGGCGGTACTGTCGCCCAGCTCCATGTCCGGGAGGGCGATCGTGTGGTCGCCGGGCAGACCATTGCGACCGTCGCCGACCCCAAGCTGCTCTTGCAGATGAAGTCGCTCGATGCGCAGATCGAGGCACTGCAGGCCCAGGCCAATCAGGCCCAGATCGACTTCAAGCGCATTGAGGATCTGGTCCAGCGTGGCATCACCCCGCGGATCAAGCTTGATGAACAGCGCACCGCGCTCAATGTTGCCGACAACAGCCTGCAGGCCAAGATTGCGGAGCGCGCTGTCATCAACCAGCAGATGAATGAGGGCGAGGTCCTGGCCCCGTCAGGGGGGCGGGTGCTGAAGCGGCTGATCATGATCGGCTCGGTGGTGTTGCCGGGCGATCCGATCGTCACTGTGGCGCAGGAGAATTTCAAGCTGCGGCTGCGGGTCCCCGAGCGCCATGCCCGCTTCCTCAAAGCAGGCGACAGGATTCGTATTGATGGTGCGGAACTCGGCGGGGAAGCCTCAAAATGGGGCGTCATCGATCTGGTCTATCCGCAGATCGAGGAAGGGCGTGTGATTGCCGATGCCACGGTCGGGGGGCTCGGCGAATATTTCGTCGGTGACCGTCTCAGGGTGTGGATCTCCGGTGGTACACGATCTGCCTTTGTTATTCCCGAAAGCTACGTGACCACGCGTTTTGGTATTGATTACGTCAATGTGAAGCAGGGCGAGGGCACCGTCCAGGTGCCGGTGCAGCGGGGACGGGCCTATCCGACGCCCGCACTCGCCGATGGTCTCGAAATCCTGTCCGGTATCCGTGCCGGCGACCAGCTGGTGCAGCCGTGAATCTGGGTCTGTCAGGGAAAATCACCAAGGCGACGCTGATGTCGCCTTTGACGCCATTGTTCCTGCTGGCGGCGCTGGTCGTCGGCCTCATCGCGGTGGTGGTGATCCCGCGCGAGGAGGAACCGCAGATCAGCGTGCCCATGGTCGATATTCGCGTCAATGCCGATGGCTTGCGCGGCGCGGATGCCGTCGAACTGGTCACCAAGCCGCTGGAGTCCATCGTCAAGGGCATTGACGGCGTCGAGCATGTCTACAGCCAGACCGAGGATGACCGGGTAATGGTCACCGCCCGCTTTCTGGTCGGTACCAAATTCGAGGACGCCATTCTGCGCGTTCACGAGAAGATTCGCGCCAATCTTGATCGCATTCCGGTCGGTATTCCCGAACCCCTGATCGTCGGTCGCGGCATCAATGATGTCGCCGTCACGGTGCTGACATTGTCCCCCAAGCCCGAAGCTGCCGGGCGCTGGACCGACAAGGACCTGTTCGAGCTTGCGGACAAGCTGCGTTCCGAACTGATGAAGGTCGAAAATATCGGCCTGACCTATATTTCCGGCGGAGCGGCGCAACAGATCCGGGTTGAACCGGATCCTGAGAAATTGTCGCTGTTCGGCATCACCCTGCAGCAACTGGTCGGGAAGGTGAAGGATGCCAACCGCTCCTTCCTGGCTGGCCAGGTTCGTGATGGCGGTATTGTACGCAATGTCGCCGCCGGGCAGACTCTGACCGGCATCCCCGACATCGGCCTCTTGCTGATCTCGTCGCGGGATGGGCGCCCGATCTATGTCAAGGATGTGGCCTCGGTCATCGTCGGCCCGAGCACGGTCGAGCGTCGGGTCTGGAACGATGCCCGCGATGAGAAGGCAAAATCCGGAGAATGGTCGCGGGTGCCCGCGGTCAGCGTGGCGCTGGCCAAGCGTGCGGGAGCCAACGCGGTGGTGGTGTCGGGCGAGATCGCTGAGCGCCTGAAGGAGCTGAAAGCGCGTCTGATTCCCGACGATATCCAGGTCACCGTGACCCGGGACTATGGCGAAACCGCCAATGAAAAGGCCAACGAACTGCTGTTCCACCTCGGCCTGGCTACGATTTCGATTGTGGTCCTGATCGCGATCGCGATCGGCTGGCGTGAGGCTCTGGTGACCCTGGTGGTCATTCCCACCACCATCCTGCTGACGATGTTTGCCGCCAATCTGATGGGATACACCATCAATCGCGTCAGCCTGTTCGCGTTGATCTTCTCAATCGGTATTCTGGTCGATGATGCCATTGTGGTGGTCGAGAATATCGCCCGGCACTGGGGCCTGCGGGATGGCAGACCACGCCTGCAGGCGACCATTGAGGCGGTCGCGGAAGTGGGTAATCCGACCGTGGTCGCCACTCTGACCGTGGTCGCGGCACTGCTGCCGATGCTGTTTGTGTCGGGACTGATGGGGCCCTATATGGCTCCGATCCCGGCCAACGCTTCTGCCGCGATGCTGTTCTCCTTCTTCGTCGCTGTGGTGGTTGCGCCCTGGCTGATGCTGCGGCTGGCGCCGAAGGAAGGTGCTGCTGCTCATGGAGCGGCCCATGACGAGGGACGCCTGGGCTGGGTCTACCGGCGCATTGCGTCTCCGATCGTCCAGAGCAAGCGCGCGTCCTGGATCTTTCTGCTCGGTGTCGGTATCGCCACCCTGCTGTCGATGATTCTGTTTGTGACCAAATCGGTTACCGTGAAGCTGCTGCCTTTCGACAACAAGTCGGAAATCGCAGTGGTGGTCGATCTGCCGGAAGGGGCCAGTCTGGAGGCCACGGAGCGGGTGCTGTTTGGCGTCGCCGATGTCGCACGGGGCCTGCCGGAGGCGACCTCGCTGCAGTCCTATGCCGGCACACCGGCACCGTTCAATTTCAACGGACTGGTGCGCCATTATTATCTGCGCGAGCGGCCTGAGCTGGGCGAGGTCCAGGTCAATCTGAGTGCGCGCGGCGAACGCAAGCGGGCCAGCCACGATATCGCGCTCGATTTGCGCCAGCGTCTCAAGGCGGTTGATGCACCGCAAGGTACCAGCATCAAGGTGGTCGAAGTGCCGCCGGGGCCGCCGGTTCTGGCGACGCTGCTGGCCGAGATCTATGGTCCCGACGCCACCACGCGGCGCCAGGTCGCCGGAGAGGTGAAGAAGATCTTTGCCGAGGTGCCGTTCATCGTTGATATCGATGATTCCATCGGCGAAAAGCGACCGCGGCTGCGGCTCTCCATTGATCAGGAGCGCCTGGAATTTTTCGGTGTCGAACAGCGCGATGTCTACGACACCATTCAGGCGTTGTTCGGCGGCATTTCGGTGGGCTATTCGCACCGGGGCGAGGATCGTAATCCGATCGAAATCGCGGTCCATCTGCCCAAGCGTGGCCTGGTCTGGGATGAGGCCCTGGCCTCGACACCAGTCCCCGCCAATACCTTGCCGGGCAGCAAGACCGTGGTCGAACTGGGCCAGGTGGTGAAGGCGACCATGGAGGAGGGATCACCTGTCATCTTCCGCAGGGACGGCCGCTTTGCCGACATGGTCCAGGCGGAACTGGCTGGCCGTTTCGAGGCTCCGCTCTATGGCATGATGGAGGTGGACAAGCGGATCGAAAGCCACGACTGGGGTTCGCTGCCAAAGCCTGCCATCAGTATGCACGGCCAGCCGACCGAGGAGGCTCGCCCGACCCTGTTGTGGGATGGCGAATGGGAAATCACCTGGGTGACCTTCCGTGACATGGGGGCAGCCTTCGGTGCAGCGATTCTCGGCATCTATGTCCTGGTCGTGGCCCAGTTCCGGAGCTTCCGCCTGCCGCTGGTGATTCTGACACCGATTCCGCTGACGCTGATCGGCATCCTGGTCGGCCACTGGATCTTGCGGGCACCGTTCACGGCGACATCCATGATTGGATTCATCGCCCTTGCCGGTATCATAGTGCGGAATTCGATCCTTCTGGTCGATTTTATCCGTCACAGCCAGGACTCGGGCCGGGCCAAATCGCTCCGTGAGGTGGTGTTGGACGCCGGTGCCATCCGCTTCAAGCCGATCCTGCTCACCGCTCTTGCGGCCATGATCGGGGCGGCGACCATTCTGCTCGATCCGATCTTCCAGGGACTGGCGATCTCGCTGCTGTTCGGACTGGCGTCCTCGACGCTGCTGACCGTGCTCGTCATCCCCGCGATCTATATCGTCCTGCGCTCGCCACCGAGCGCAGCACCTGAAGGCCAATCCACAAAGTAGAGGACAAGACATGGAAAAGGACTATATCGCGATCACGAAAGGTCTCTCGGCCAATCTCAAAAAGGTGCGCAAGGGCATCCCCGACACCATGCAGGGCTTCTCCGCGATGGCCCAGGCCGCGACCAGGGATGGTGCCCTGAGCAAAAAGACCAAGGAATTCATTGCATTGGCGATTGGAGTGGCGGTCCGCTGTGATGGCTGCATCGGGTTCCATGCTGAAGCCTTGGTCAAGCTTGGGGCGACCCGGGAAGAAGTCGAAGAGGTGCTCGGCATGGCGGTTTACATGGGCGGCGGACCGTCGCTGATGTATGCGGCGGATGCGATTGCGGCGTTTGAGCAGTTTCAGGCCGCGAACACCTGAAGCCCTTTAACGGTGTGCGGAGGATCGGGCAGGAAGCTGCCCGATCCTCTCCGGTGAAGGTTTTGTTTTGTCAGATAATTTTCGATTTCGAGTGCCTTCCTGCAGCTCCCGGTTGCGCATCAATCATCGGTCGATATGATGGAGGAGGCCGACCAAGAGGGAGGGCAGGGTGAAACGAATTCTTGTTATCGCTGTTGTGGTTATGGCCGTTGCAGCCTCGCCGGTGTCCGCCCAGATGGGTGGTGGCGGCAGACATCACCGCAATGGCGGTGATCAGCAGGCATCGAAGCCCCGCGTGGACGAACAGGCTTACCAGGCGGCTTTGCGCAAGATTCCGGACAAGAAAGGGGCAAATGATCCATGGGCGGGAGCACGGGCCGTGGATCCTGCCGCAAGTAAGGCAAAATAATGCAGCTCAGAGAAACGGGGCAGACCACCGGATTGTCGGATCTGCGAATGGTTGGGTTGAAAATGCCCGAATTCGCCCCCATGATGTGGGGTGATCAAGGAGCAAACACATGAAGATGTTCCGTGTCGTGGTGCTGGGGCTGCTCGTGGGGGGGCCTGCCTTTGCGCAGATGCCTCACATCAACCTAATGGCAGATGGACCCGGCAAAACTGAGGAAGAACGGGCCGCCGATGCCGAGAAAGAAAAAGCGTACCGGGATTCGTTGAAAAAGATCCCTGATGCCAAGGCATCATCGAACGATCCTTGGGGGGGCATGCGCTCAGAACCCGCGAAATCTTCGCCTGCGAAACCCGCCAAGTCCTCGGCGAAAAAGACGACAAAGGGTGCTGTAAACTGATTGGCAGGTGCCAAGGTTCGGGGCTGGTCCGGAAAATGGTGAGCAGCCCTGCTTGGGACGAGGGGCTTCTATGCCAAGGGAGAAACAGGCGCGAATCAAAGGTGCCTGCTGGTTAATCCATTGATTTTGTAGGATAAATTTATGCCTGGCAGGAGTGGCAGGGATCGAACCCGCAACCCCCGGTTTTGGAGACCGGTGCTCTACCAATTGAGCTACACTCCTGTGTGATCCAGCGTTCACTGAACCGCGTGCTTTCAAGCACAAAGAGCGAGGGCAATGCAAGGGGAGATCGCGGAATCGCGGGCATAAGGAGCTGGAGTGTTTTCAATGCCCCCCAAATGTGCCTCGGCTCAAGTATGCCACCAAAAGTGCAGACCGTGCCCTTTTAACTGTGGCATATCGGGAGCCAGCCGCAATCCGCAACGTCCACTGCGCGAGATCGACCTCTATCTCAACTGCAAATTGGACGACAAGACGACCGAGATGGTGCCCCCTTTCGCGAAGTAATAATAGGAAGATCAATGCTTGGGCAGACCGCAAGCTCCAAAATGGATAGTCTAGTCTACACGATGAACAACCCGGGATATGCTACAGTCACGAGGCCAGAGAAGGAGGGGTGCGATTAAAACCTCGGGGGACCTCATGCGGCCATTTTCGTCTCCCAGTACTGTGACCAGTCGTCATTGAACCGGCAGATCCTCAATGCAGCCATGAGTTCTGCATTCTTGACCAGCC
>Ga0123357_10013565_pt1 | contig 10585 bp, 4 predicted proteins | sample TergutEmb28metaG_FD_89873 | JGI IMG/M metagenome (GOLD analysis project Ga0123357, IMG submission 89873) | Embiratermes neotenicus P4 segment gut microbial communities from Petit-Saut dam, French Guiana - Emb289 P4 | ecosystem: Host-associated > Arthropoda: Insects > Digestive system > Gut ...
ATTACAGAAACCACATATTCCTGCCAGTTTTAATATGTATTTGGTAATCAATAAGTGTGTAACAGCTGTCAAAGTTTCAAACTTCACTGGCCATTATCTCCGTAACCGTTCAACTTTGGGCATAGGTGTTTTGGGTTATATCGGTATACTTTAACATAAGGAACACCCTCCCGAAGTCTGGCACATTCCTCCTGGGACACCCTGTACAAGGCACTATTGCTGTTGTTCACTCATGTGATCTATCTTGCAACCACGTCTGACTGAGAATAGCATGTATTTAAACGGAAGATACTATAGTGACAGCCAATTAGCTTCAACTTTGATCGATAATCTCTTTTAAAACTGATGTATTGGGGTTTGAAGGTTATATTTATCAGTGCTATTAAGTAGTATCTAGTGTTTAATTTTATAGCTTTCAGAATGGTGATTACAAAATAACCTGTTCTATTGAAGGAATGTTACTAGGTGACTGCCGTTTTAAGAAAATGTACATAACTGTTCTAACAATAGAATTAATGTCTGTAAAAATCAGGGAGGAAATGTGGCATTGGGTCATATCCATGCACCATGAATTACCACACTGTCTTTTCTGGGAAATTACAGATCTGCCATTTTAACACATTTTATTGAAGCTGAGTTGTTAAACTGACACTCTTGCCATGTATTAACCTTCCACACTGCAGTGTTCTCATCATAGCACTAAAAACCTTTTGTTCACTAAGATACCCATTTTCCCAAGAGGCCCAACCCCTTTCCCCCCCCCCCACTCACTGGGAAACCAAGAATCTCTTGATCAGGATTAGGTAGTATTATTTTAAGAAGTCTAGGAATTCCCATAAATGTGTGGCTTATTTCCTAAATTGTTCCATATAAATTAATTCAGACTTACAATATATTTCAAACATTCATATCAAAATACATGCTAAAATTCAACCAAAAGAGTTCTTCAGAAATTATGTAACATGAAAGGCTTTGAGACGGTTGTCTTTCTGCATCACAAAAGATGTGTTTTAGAAAGGTCCATGTAGTGTGATTCTGCATTATAAAAATTCATTTTACATAACGAAAGAATAGAACCAAGTCTCTTATATATTTCATTGATGTTAATTTGCAATGTAATTTACATTAGAGCAAGCTGATAAAAACATAATTATACAGAAGCAACTTCATGTTACAGAATGTTAAAATGTCTTGGAAAGAAATATGATAATGTGTAACACACAATCTGATTTTTCATTCTGAGGAAAAAATTTAAACATAAGACTCAAAGTATTTACTTCAGATTAAAAACTTGCCATTTCTTTATATATAAGCAAATTATAATCACAAACATTTAACACTTATTTATTAAATGCTTCAAGTGATGTAAATATGATTTTTATGCAGTATATATGTAATTTGTAATGTGTTTCTAAACTACACTGTGGAAGTATAATTCATGTGTTTAAACTTATGTAATACAATTGTTTACATGTATACATATAATAATATTAAGTACTATGTCATTTTACTATTTTACCTGTTTTTAAGCATGACAAACTGTTTCACATACAGTGTGAGCCAGAAACACTTTTGAAGTGAAATAACATTTTAAGGCAAAATGGAAAAATTTTATTAACAGTGGTAGACACATTCCATGTCCATGACAAGTCATGTTACTCATTACTGTCTGAATATGATATCTTGTAGGTGACTACAGTGTCATTCAGTTCACTTCTGCAGTTGTGATGGAAAGTATTTCATAAAACATCATAGCATTTCTTTAGGGATTCATTGAATACCTTCGTCACTTCACTGTTTTAAGTCATCAATATTTGAAGGACATGTTCCACATAACTTGCTTTCAACATAGCCCTGAAGGAAGGCATTTGGTAATGCAAGATCAGGGGAGCATGCAGGCCAGAAGCACTAGAGACCCCTGATGGTATGTGATATTTGAAAACCAGTTTGCCTACTAAGCAGCATTTCCATAATATATGATGATGTTTGCACCAACTGCTCACCCACCAGAAATTTCCATGTGCATTCTCAAGAAAAATTTTCCAGGCATACTCACTTCTCCTGTCATGATTATTACCTGATTTGCCCGCTTCCCTGATTGTTTTCTACCTGTTCCTTTGGGGCTGTGTCAGAAGCAAGATATATGGAATATATCCTGCTAATACTGATGACTTAAAACAGTAAATTCGGTAGTGTATTCAGGGGATCTGTAAGGAAATGCTGCAATGTGTTATGACATCCTGTCCATCTCACCTGCAGGAGTGTAATGAATGACATGGTGATCACCTATAAAGTGTCATGTTCAAACAGTAATGAATAAAATGAAGTCACTTGGACATGGAATGTATCTGCCAGTGTTGCTAATTGTTATCATTTTGCCTTAGACCATGGGTCTCTGACCTTTTTATGGTGAAGGGTCACATACATTATTGTGGGCTGCTTTACAGGCCACATGTGGAAAAATAACAGTAAATGGTATAACTAACTGCCTTGTTTATTGTAAAATGTTTGTATTATATGCACAATTTACAAATGTGCCCGTGGGGCATATAACAAAACCTGGCGGGCTAGGTGGGACCTGCGGGCCATAAGTTGGAAACCCATACCTTAGACTGTTATTTCATTGCAGAAACCATTGGGCCCTTCTGGTTCCCCTGTACATAATATGCACATATCAAAATGGCATTTTCACTGTACAAAGTAGTCATATATGAATCTGTTTTTATGTACAAACGATACTCTTCACTGAGAAAGATAACATACATGTATTAATATTTTTGTGCACTTTGTTATGCCTAGTTTCCATTTACCACTCAAAAATCACTGATATGCGATGTGAATAAACGCACTGTATTAACAGTGAAGTCTCTGCATATTTTTAATGTGGAAAACAATGGATTTTAGTACTAAACTGAACAACCCATTTTCTGGCATTAGGACTTAAGGTTTTGAACACTGTTAGAACAATAATTCACACTGGATCACATTTTGAGCAGCTTCAGTTCCGTTCATATCATCAAAATTTATTTACCCAATATTTTAAATTTTATGCAGTAGTGATAGTTCTAGCACTACCTTGCAGAAGAGAAGGTTGTGTGGAGAAGAACAAATCAAGAAGGATGAGATGAACAGGACTTGTAACAACCAAAAGGGGACTGAAAATTTGCACACATTGTAATACGTAAGCATAAGAGACCACATTGGCATACAGCTTGACTACACCTGGGCACCTGACCACCATGGCACCTAGAAACTTGGTCATGAAACTTACCACAGTGTTTTCCATAGCAGGAGAATCACTGTTAATATATGTCCTTTCCAGCTGTTCTGGAAAGCTCGATTCAACAGTAATGTACTACAACACTGCTCATCTCTGCCAGTGGAGACTGTTAGTACAAAACCTTCCCTTGTATCATTTCACCTTGCTGTGTAGATGTGATTTCACAAAAAATGAGAGATTTTTTGTTTTGCAACACATGTTATATGTATGTATTATTTTTATGAGGTATGGTGCAAGAGACAGATAAAAATATTTCTTTGATTTAGAAAATGTGAATAAATAAGTACAATAAAAAAATAATGAAAGTAAGCTAATTACACTCATTGCATGTTACTATACTTCCATATATGTTTGTTTCAAATATACTCAGCCCTTGTTTTACTCCCTAGCTGCATTCCTGAAAAAGTGGACATAAGTCAAAATGGCATAAATAAAAAATGATATTCCCATCAGAAATAATGGGTTAACATTATAGAATGCAGCATACCAAAGGGCATTAAACTGAAAAAAGGAGAGAGCGTAAAGTAAGAAGTGGTGTAAATTGGCAAGGAGCGTTAAAGCAAAAAGACATAAAACAAATTGGCATGAAATAAGGGCTGGATGTATATATTTTTAACATTTTCTTCTGGACAATAATTTTTTCTAAGTGAGTCCTGCTTCTTGCCAAACTGGTTTGTCATGATGATTTTTAATGCTTTCAACATACGCAATATGCACAATAGACCTATTAACCTGAACTGGCATAAACATAGTACTTGCAACCATTTTTTCTAGTGTTTTAAGTAAACAGATCACACCTGTTTCTTATGAGTGCATTGTACTTTGTCTGGAACATGACATGTATTTCAAAATAAATCACCAACACAATGAAAATATACCCTATCCTTCAAACAGACACCACCAATTGTAGCTGTTTTCCCTTATTTATAGCAAATCCTGTATGTGTGCTGCCAGTTAATGATTATGACAGTCACCAAGCAGGACAAGGAAACCAAGTACTGTACACACTGACAAGATGGCCACCATATCTGTCAATCGCACCATACTGAACTGATAGCCACATAACTACAAATCCATGTATCATGCTGTGGTCTTCTGGATTATGACAATAACATTTTTATTATAATCCCCTCACTTTCAGATCACAGAATCAATCATTAAACCATGGTACCTATTGTGGTCTTGTTGGTTATAGAATAGAATGAGACAGAATTAATGTACCTTGACACGTCCTTCAAGGTACATACAAAGCCAAAGACATAGACCATGTCATGGTGAAAATGAAATGTAATACAATTGTAAATATGTAATTGGTGAGCTATACACAGAAAACTTGTAAGAATATTATGTTATACTGATCAAACACAATTATGTCAGAAGAACACACGGAGGTATTTGTGTCAAAAATTTGTTTATGATTTGTACACTACTGAATGATATTTCAGTTAAAATAAAATCATCTACAGAGCATCAGAGACAGTCTTTCCATTCTGCCTTCAGAAGTTTTGTATCCTGATATAGAGTTTTGTTAGATGAAAGAGTGTTGAATGATGTGGTCCTTGCATAATGCACACATTTCTGGTAACTAATGAGGTAAGCATTTCGCACATGCTTATACCTCACATTTATACTGTGTATTTCTCAATTTGTTTGAAATTTTTCTGTAGTATGCAACAAAGGACTAGAATGAAAATATAAATTTACTGACAATTTGCAGGGCATTAAATTTCTTAAATCGTTTGTTCCACGGGACTTCATTAAAGTAATTATATTTGTTGGGATTGTGAAAACTTTTTTGTAACAAAGTTTTCACAATCCCAGGTAACTCCATACCAAGCAATGGAATGGAAATATGCAATGTAATTTAATTTTTTTAAAGTGTATGTTCTCAGTGGTGTTGCTGCCCCCACTGCCAAGCACACTGAAGCAAGTTTGTGGGTAATACATTCAGTACATTGTTTTGAAGTTAGTATTGATTTGCTTGCCAAAGAATTTACTCCTTCCTTTTATTGTTATCATCAAGTTACTTGAACTTTGTTTTGTAAACATTTATTGGCTTGAGCCATTTGATTGTCTCAGCAATGGCATCATTAACGCAATTTTAAGAGAATTGCTTTGAGGATGATAAATATCAGTAAAGTGTAAGACAGTTTGGGGGTAGATTGATAAGATTTTAATTAAATTTTAGTAACAGAAAATTGTGAGCAGCCAACCAAGGAATTGTGGTTCAATTTGTGGCATGGGCAAGATATTTTCAGTTTTCTAAAAGGCCCATCCTGCTCCCTGTTGAATGGGTACTTACACTTTTCCCCTTGGGTAAAGCATCCTGGGTGTGAGACTCACTGCTTATCTCCCTCTTGTGTCAAGATTAAAGAGCCAGTGGTACTACATCTGCATTCCCCCATATGCCTTCATGGCATGCGTAAGGACAACTTTAACTTTACTGTAACACATACTCAGGCAAAACAAACAGTAGCACTTCAAACCGGCTGTGCTGCAAAAAAGAGTATCAGGACACATTGGAGACATATTCTGTATGAGTGAATGGAGTGGGAATGACCTACTTCAAATGAGCAATTTCTGGAACATATCCCAGAATAAATGAACCCAGGCCACACCTCACACCCCTTTTTTTTTTCAGATGCTCCTGTCCTTTCATGTACACCTAAGACTCCCAAGTGTTACCTTCCCATCTTTTTGTATTAAAATTTTGTAATTTATTATGAGTGAAGGTTTGTATATTTTTCTGTTCGGGTGTGGTGTACTCATGAAACAATAGTCCATTTTATTTTACGGAAAAAAGGCTAGAATTAAAATGAGGGGCATGGAAAAAAGCACAGAGAGAAGGAGCTTTGGTTCAACAAGTAGTGTATGGAAAGAAAGAGGGTAAAAAAAAAGAAGCTTTAAGGAAATTTAAAGAGCTAAATTGATGACAAGTAGGTTATGTTATTAGGAAAGCAGGAGTGTGAAAAGTCTGTGCAGACTAAGATGTATGGCAAGTGAAGAAATCAGAACAGAGTAACACAGTAACAAATTAGATAGAAGCAGGTTAGGTAGATATGGGCAACACTAAGAAATACTTTGTGAAAAAGGGAACCCATGAGTTGTAAAATTTCAGGGGTGTTTAATACATAACATTTATATGATCTGTTAACCTTAGACCAGAGCCTGAGACTGCAAGTGTGAACACAGTATTTGCGTCTATTGGAAGCACCCTAGTTCAATACAAATTACAGCAAATATAGAAAGCACCTGCCAACACAGATGAAAGATCATGCCTATGAAAAGGAAAGTTCAAGTTTCCAGATTATTATGATGGCATAATTACGATGCCACTCTCCTGGGATGCAACACTGTGGCACTGAGTTAGCAGTTAGACATTTTGAAGGAAAGTCTTATCATCTTCAATGACTCAAGTTCCATGAAAAGTTGGAATACATGTATGATTTGGACCAACAAAGTAACACTAAGATGTCATGAGTTGGTAGCTTTCCACATTGGCTGGACTAAGTAACAATGGAATTCCTCCTACATACATGTCACAGAGAATTATGAAACACAATACTTAGTGTATATGACTTTATGAGCTGCTGAATTTTAGTTAATTGATGTTAAAATATCCTTTAAAGCAGTTACAACCTAACTATTCAACCCGCGGCCCGCCTAGTTGTATTACGCGGCCCGTGACCACATTTGTAAATTAAGTATAAAAGCCTACTGTAAAAATTACTCAATAATTTAGTTGGTTCGGTATACCAGTTATTATTTTTGCACGTGGGCCCTTCAACCATCCGATAATAACGGGTGTGGCCCTTTGCCATAAAAGGACTGGACGCTCATAATTATATTATTTTTTTATGAGGTACGCGTGTAGAATGTTACTGCGTATATTGACGCCCTGGATAATGCTCACTTGCAAGGACTGGGCGTAGATGGAAGGATAATTTTAACATATATCATACAGAAGTAGGAAGGGAGTGTTTGGACTGGATGTAGCTACCTCAGTATAGGAATCAATTGTATGCTCTTGTGACACAGCAATGCACTGTAAGGTCCAAGTAAAGTTCGGAGAATTTATTGACTAACTGAAGACCTTTTAGGTTCTGAAACAGGATTGTGCTACATGGAATTAGTTCTTTAATATGTAGTCGTTTCTAATCTCCCCGTGTGGTTCTGTGATGTGTTAAGCTTTAACTATTTTCTTGCCAGTCCTTGTACAACCTCACACATTATTTATTACGCCACGAAGGCAATAATAGGAATCAAGCAGAGAGCAAGGGGAATTTCATCACGACAAGGGCAGCGCGATCCTCGAAATTAATATTGGCTAACCTGTGTCAAAGCAACATGGGTGTTATGAGAAGGTGTAGTTTTAATTTTGAGCAGAAATATTACTTTGACAATGCATTTTTTTTGTAATACAAGTGTTACATAAACCATATATAGTTCACTGTAACGTTTTTATTTTTGATCTATGATTTGTAGTTTTAAGAACTGTGTTGTCATACGTTATTTACTATAAGAGAACAAGGTTCAGGTTAACATGAATGTATTTCGAGTTTGTAATGACACAAGCGATGCTATTGAATTTTTTCCACCTCAGTCTTTGTGTTTAAAGCCGATTGCGCGGCTGAACATTTCAGTTCAGCTTCCACAAATGAAGCTTCCAGGGAAAACAATTTCGAATTGGGAAGTGATGGAAAAACTAAAAAATATGACGAAACCAGAAGAATTCATAGTGTTGAAGGTTTCCAAAAGTACCTTGGAATTTATCAGATTTGAAGCAGAAATTGAAAACAAATCAAAACTGCCTACCGTTATAGCTCGCCTGGATACAAGGACAATAAAACTTTCGGGTTTCTCTGAGCTGTTAAAGGTACGGGCAGCCGAAGCGAAGATACCTTATCCAACGAGACATGCGTGGGATTCGTATTTTCGTGATGCTAGAAACATGAATGAAATGAAACCGGGGGAAAGGCCGGATACAATACATATAAGCAATTTGCCCTGCAGATGGTTTGCTACGAAGCAAGATAAAACTAAAGGGAATGACATTCCTAGCGAGTATCTTTTCAGAAAAGTGTTTGAAGTATTTGGAGAAGTTAGATGTGTGGATATTCCGTTGGCAGACCCATATCGAAACAAAATGAAAACTCACTTGTCTGGGATGAAAACATTTTCCTTTGAAAAAGATCTTTCTTTTGAAGGTTATGTTCAGTTTAAGGAGTATATATGTTTTGTCAAAGCAATGGATGCTCTTCGTGGGATGAAATTGTTACATAAGGAGGGTGACAAGGCGTGTACTGCAAATATTAAGGTAATCATATTACTCTTTCTTTAAATGTGAGTACTTTAAGGAGTATTGTATTTGAGGTAGAAGTGAAATTTGCTTGTTTATTGAAGGTGGATTTTGATAAGACAAAGCACTTGAGTGATCCAGCCATTCGACGACGCAAGAATGAAAGAGAAAAGTTAATGGCACAAGAAAGAGAAAAAGAGGAGAAAGAAAGAAAAGAGCAGGAACTTCAGGAACAAAAGAGAGAAGAGGAAAGGTATGTTGCAAGTTTTGATTTGTTTTATTTAATCTTGTTGGACCACAATTTTTAAAGTAATTGATATTTCACTCTATAGTTACTGACAGTTATTTGTGTGTATTTGTAACTTCAGTGGATTATTTCCTGCGTACAGAGTCCATTCTTGGGTCGGTGTTGGTCCTGCTTGCCAGTATCACCATAACTTTCCCAAATAATAAATGCCATTTATGGGATTAAAATATGTTATTGTAAAATGTGGAGCCATTTTTCCATGTTTTGCTTTACCAGACTGATTATGTCATTAATGGTATAATATCCCCTGAAAGATGAAGAAGAATAGTTTCTAATGGGATGCAGCACTTACAGTGTATTCAGAATTTACCAGTATTTTGGAGTAATCTGCCTCCATGCTGAGGGTACAAGAGTAAACTCTTCTGAAGTGTTTTGAAGTTCTGAAGTGCTGTACTATAAGGATGGAGGCTCTGGGTTTCTTTGGAATCCCTACCAAAGAACATGGTGTCATATCCTAGGACACAATATTTTTCATAGGCACCACCATGATATCTTCAAATCTCACATGGTTCAGTTCAGTTTAGTATGGGCTGAGATTATTCAGTCATTGAAGTGACTGGTTGTTGGCAGAATGACTTGGGTTTATTTCTTGTGAGGTGCAGGAACTCTTTATTACCCATACTGGCTGTGGTCTAACCAGCCACCTGTCTAGTGGGGACCAGTGCCTCCACCTCCATCACATGCTAAGGTTGATTGAGAATAACAGCATGGTGCTTATGCTTGCTACATTTAGAGATAATTCATTTAGTATTTAATATGCTGAAATATGTTTGTAATAGAATGTATTGAATGTAATCAACGTAATGAAGAAGTTTCAACCAGTCTACTTGACATTCATTCCCATAAGACAGTATTCTTCAACACGCTATATATATTTTAAGCTTCTTGCATGTGGGATTGTTAGAAGTCTATTAAATCCATATTAAACATACCAGTGAAGCTCTAAATTTCCTGCATTAGACAAAATGCACCTGATTCCTTATGTCTAACGAGAGGATATTTATATATGTACGTGGATGAAAGCAAACTGAAAATTAGATTAAGCTTCAAACTTCTGTTATATGGTGATGTTGAAGTTATAAGATGTTTACATTCACACATGCATTTTTTAGATGATTCTGCAGTATCTGTATCTTTTTTTTCTTTTTTAGATTAAAGAAGTTGGAAGAAAAGCACCGCAAAGCAGAGAGACAGAAGCAAAGAGAAGAGAAACGTAAAAAGAGACAATTGATGAAATTGAAAGAAAAAGAAACTGAGGAAATGAACATGAAAATTGCAGTTGAGGAAAAGAAACTCCTAATAGCACAAAGGAAACTGGAAAGCATTCGACTCCTTGATGAACTTTTCGAAAGAGTAAAGGTTTGTTGATTGACTTTTACATTAATATGTTATTGAAAGCTTGTGGCTTAAGCTGGGGAGGAAAGAAATGTGTACAGGGTGTTGATGAGGTAACCTGAAGGAACAATACCACTTGGAAGACCTAAGCATAGATGGGAGGACAGTATCAGCACAGACCTTAACCTTCTGGTGCCGGAATTATTTTTTTTTAATTTTAGCACACACTGTATATAAAATATGAATAAAACAGGAACCAAATATGTTAGAATTATGAAACAAACTGCATTTTGAAGAGAAAAAAACGGACAGTATATACCATGTTTAAAATATTCAGTACCTGTATTTGTTGAATAAATATATA
>Ga0123357_10013567_pt1 | contig 10585 bp, 12 predicted proteins | sample TergutEmb28metaG_FD_89873 | JGI IMG/M metagenome (GOLD analysis project Ga0123357, IMG submission 89873) | Embiratermes neotenicus P4 segment gut microbial communities from Petit-Saut dam, French Guiana - Emb289 P4 | ecosystem: Host-associated > Arthropoda: Insects > Digestive system > Gut ...
ATCGCCCGGTAGGCCTCGGCCTGTTTGGTCAGGTCGTCGAAGATGATCAGGACGTGCTTGCCGGCGTACATCCAGTGCTGACCGATGGCCGAACCGGTGTACGGCGCGATGTACTTGAAACCGGCCGGATCGGAGGCTGGGGCGTGGATGATGGTGGCGTACGGCAGGGCCCCGGCCTTCTCCAGTGAGCCGCGCACCTCGGCCACAGTCGAACCTTTTTGGCCGATGGCAACGTAGATGCAGCGCACCTGGAGTTTCTCGTCGCCCGACTCCCAGTTGGCCTTCTGGTTGATGATGGTGTCGATGGCGATGGCCGTCTTGCCGGTCTTGCGGTCGCCGATGATCAACTGGCGCTGGCCGCGGCCAATCGGGATCATGGCGTCGATCGCCTTGATGCCGGTCTGGAGCGGCTCCTTGACCGACTGCCGGTCCATGACACCGGCGGCCTGCAGTTCGAGGTCGCGGCGTCCGGCCAGGTCGGTGATCGGACCCAGGCCGTCAATCGGGGTGCCCATGGCGTTGACCACCCGGCCGAGGTAGCCATCGCCGACCGGGACCGACAGGATTTCCCGGGTCCGGCGGACTTCGGAACCCTCTTCGATGCCGTCGGACGACCCGAGTACGACGATGCCGATTTCGCGGTCCTCCAGGTTCAAGGCGATGCCGCGCACGCCGTTGGCGAACTCCAGCAACTCGTTGGCCATGGCCGATGGCAGTCCCTCGACGTGGGCGATGCCGTCACCGGAACTGGTAACGTGGCCGATCTCTTCGGTGGTCGATTGGGCCACGTGGAATTGCTCGATGTACGAGTCGAGGGCCCGACGAATATCGTCGGCCTTGATGGTCGGCTCAGCCATGTTCTCGTCCAATCTCACGCAATAGCCCTGCGTGCGGCTTCCAGTCGGCTCAGGATTGTCGAATCGACGACATCGGCGCCACACTCGACGCGGACCCCGCCAACGACGGCTGGGTCCACCACTTCTTCTAGTACTACCGGCGTACCGAAACGGCGCGCCAACGCGGCTGCGAGCCGTTGGCGTTGCTGGTCGTCCAGGGAGCGCGCCACGGTCACTGTGGCCAAGCGAGCCCCGCTCTGGGCGACACCGAGGTCGACGCAGCGGCGCAGGCGGGCGTCCAGCGTACCGTCGCTGGCCGCTACGCAAGCCTGAATCAGGGCCGAAGCCGCCGGCAGTAACCCAGCCGTGACCTGTTGGGCCAGCTTCAAACGCCCACCCAGGTCGGCCTGGCGGTCGACCAAAGCCCAGCGCAACTCGCGATTAGTTGTCAGGCCGCGGCTGAAGCCGAAGACCTGATCGGTCACCTCCAACAACTGACCGGCCTGATCGGCCCAGGTCCAAGCGGTCCGCATCAGGTAGTCGTGGACCCGGCGCAACAACCCCGTGGCCGAGGCGACGCCGTCGGCCACAATGGCCTTGAGACCGTCGCGCGCCGTCTGGCCGGTGGCGGCCAAGGCCTGATCGACCAGGCCCGAGCGGGCGGCCAGCGGCATGGACGAATCAGTCAAGGCTCTCACGAAATTCGGATTGTCTTGCAGGACGCGCACCAGCGCGGCCAAGTCATCGATGTCTTGGCCCGTGATGGCGCGCGCCTCGGCCATGATTAGGCTGGCTCCTTCGCCGACTCGGTCTCGAGCGAGGCCAAGAAATCGTCGACCGTCTGCTTGGCCCGGGCATCGTCGACCAGTTGGTCCTGAATGATCTTGCCGGCCAGCGTCGTGGCGATACCACCAACATCGCGGCGGACCGCGTCGATCACCTGAGCGCGCTCGGCCTCGACCTGCTGGCGCGCCTGGGTAACAATGCGCTGGGCCTCGTGTTCGGCCTGGGCCTTCGAATCGGCCAGGATGGCGGCACCGGCGTCTTTGGCCTGGCTGCGGATGGCGGCGGCCTCGTCATTGACCTTGGCCAGTTGGGCCTTGTACGCGGCCAAGGTGGCCTGAGCTTCGGCTTGGGCCTGGTCGGCCCGGTCGATGCCCCCACGGATCGAGTCGGCCCGCTCGGTGTACATCTTCTCGAAGCGCGGCACGATCATCACCCGAGCGACCACCAGAATGATCAGGAACAAGATGATACCGACCACGAACTCCGAAGGGTGGTCTGGCAGCAACGGTCCGAACGGGCCGGTACCTTCGAGTACGGGCATGTTAGTTGATGGCGAAGGCCAAAGCGATGCCGAACAGGGCCAGGGCCTCGACAACAGCGAAGCCAATCCACGCGGTCGACATCATGGCTGGTTTGGCTTCGGGCTGGCGAGCCGTGCCGTTGATGACCGAGGCGAAGATCAAGCCGACGCCGAGGCCGGGGCCGATGGCGCCGAGGCCGTAGCCGACCACGTTGATCGACCCGACGATTTCCATCAGTGTCATTATGTTTCCTTTCAGATCAGTGCTCGTCAGCTAAAGCTGAAGACAGATATTGGGCGGTCAGTACCGTAAAGATGTAGGCCTGCAGGAAGGCCACGATCATTTCGAGGGCGAAAATCCCGAAACTGACCAGCAATGAGACGCCACCGGCCACATGATACAAAGCCGTGTGCGAGTAGAGCAACAACCACGATCCACCCAGGACGAAGACCAGGACGACCAGGTGGCCGGCGAAAAGGTTGGCGAACAACCGCAGCGCCAAGGTGATCGGGCGGGTGATGATGTTGGAGATGAATTCCAGCGGGATGATGAGGATGTACAGCAGCGGCGGTACGCCGGCCGGCATGGTGGCCCGTCGGAGATAGCCGAAGAAGCCCCAGCGTTTGATGCCGACCGCGTTGTACAACACCCACGTCATCAGGGCCAAGGCCCAGGCGAAGCCGACTTTGGAGAAGGGGGCGAACATGAAGACGAAGAACAAACCGAAGAAGTTTGTCAAGACGATGAAGGAGAACAGGGCCAACAGGTACGGCAGGAAGCGCTGGTAGTGTTCGCCCAAGACTTCGCGCCCGATGGAGTTGCGCACGATGTTGTAGACGTACTCGCCGATCCACTGCCGTTTGCCGGGGACCATTTTCAGTCGGCTCGACACCACCAGCCAAAAGGCGATGACCAGGACGGCACCTAGGACGGCTTCAAAAATGTGATTAGTGAACCAGATATCGGTCCACGTGGATTGAGCCCCTGCGGACGCCAGCCATTCGGGGCTGGGGAAAAGCGGCCGGGAGTCGAAGTTGCCAACGCCGAAGGTGGGGACCTCGCCATCGAGCGCGGTGAGCACCCAACCGGTGGCCGTCGTCATTGGCGTCTCCTTTCCGGTCCTACCCTAGTCGTTGCCGAAGCGTTTGACCACCAGGTAGACACCGAGCCCGAAGCCGAGCACCAAACCGATCGGCAGGCAGAAGCGCGTGTGCAGCCAGTGGTCGAGCAACCAGCCCAACCCGCCGTAAAGCAATCCGCCAGCCAGCAGGTAAGACAAGGCGGCGAAGCCGGCCGATTGATCGGAACGATCACTCATGGGGCTGGAGCTTACCAGGCTCATCGTCGGTGGCTGGCGAGGCTGCCGGCGGCGGGACAGGTTCCGTCAAGGGGACGCGGGCCCGGGTGTGGGCCACAATCGTGCCGATCATGAAGCCGGCAGCCGCGGCGGCGGCGCCGACCCCGAGCCAGAGGCCCGGCAGCCCGGGGCCAAGCCGTCTCAGCGCCCACAAGCCAGCCCCGAACAGGACCAAACCGCCAATGTAGCCGACCAGGGCCATCGTCATGGCCTTGACCGGTTCGCTCATGAGGACCAAACCCCACAGCCCGCCGGTCAGGACGAGGCCGGCCAGGATGGCACCGAGGCCACCGGCCAGGCCGGCCGCCCAGCCGGCGATAGCCCAGCCGACGATGGCGACGACGACCAATCCGGCCAGGGCGCCGAGGCCACCGGTCCGGATCATCTGGTGTCCGGCTCGGTTCAAGGCGCTGCTGGTTGCCATTTAGCTGGCCTCGACGGCGGCCTTGCGGCCAGTAACGATGGTGAAGGCGACGGTCGACAAAATGGCCGCCACGACGATGGCCGCGGTTATCCACGATGGGTACAAACCCAGCGCCAGCGCCGAGAAGGCCAGCAGCGCCGTCCAGCCGTACATCAGGAAAACGGCGCCTAGTTGCGAGTGGCCGCGCTGTAGCAGTCGGTGATGGAGGTGCTGTTTGTCGGCCACGAACCACCAGACACCCTTCCAGGTCCGCCGGGTGTAGGCGATGAACATGTCGAGGAACGGCAGGCCCAGGGCGACGATCGGCATGATGATCGGGATGTAGGCGGCCCACAATCCGGCCCGATCCCCGACGTCGGAGTAGTTGATCTGGCTGGTCAGGGAGATCATCGAAGCGGCGAACAACAAGCCGAGCAGCATTGAGCCGGAGTCGCCCATGAAGATCTTGGCCGGGTGGAAGTTGTGCGGCAGGTAGCCGACGCAGACCCCGCACATGACGATGGTGATGAGCGAGGCCGTTTGGGCCCGCGCCAGACCTTCGACAACGGTCAGCCAGTAGGCGTAGACAAAAAAGGCGAAGGCGGAGATGACAACGATCCCGGCGGCCAGGCCGTCGAGACCATCGATGATGTTGATGGCGTTGGTACATAGGAAAACGACGACGACCGTGATCAACACGCCGAAGGCCGGGTCGAGCGACACCAGGCCGCCACGCCAGGGTATCCACTGCATTCTGACCCCGCCGAGGACGACGATGCCCGCGGCCAGGACCTGGCCGGCCACTTTCATCAGGGCGTTCAGTTCAAACAGATCGTCGATGACGCCGACGGCGCAGATGACGACTCCGGCGATCAGCACAGCGATCGAGTCCTGGGTGACGACGGCGTAGCGCGACAGGAAGGGCAGGCGTGAAGCAATCAGGAAGGCGGCGCCGACGCCGGCCAGCATGGCCAGGCCGCCGAAGTACGGCATGGCGTGGTCGTGGGTGTCGCGCTGGCGCACCAGAGCGACGGCGCCGAGGCGCAGCGCCAACGACCGGCAGACCGGGGTCAAAGCGAAGGCCACACCGGCGCCGATCAGGAAGACCAGGACGTACTCACGCATCGGCCGGGCCACCCGTCGGGTAGGCGATCGCCAGGATGTCGGCCGGCGGGATCAAGCCGGGGCGCAGGACTCGCACCGGGTTGGTCGCACAGTCGACGACGGTCGATGGGCTCGGCCCGGGCGTGGCGCCGCCGTCGATGTACAGCCCGACCGCATCGCCCAATTGGGCCATGGCCTGGTCGACGTCGCTGGGGGCGGGCTGGCCGTGGCGGTTGGCCGATGACACTGCCAGAGGGCCGGATTGACGCAACAACCCGCGCAACGCGTCGAGGTTGGGCAGGCGCAGCCCGAGGGTGCCGCTGAGGCCGGCCAACCCGACATCCTGGCGCGATGAGGCCAGGATCAGGGTCAAGGCTCCCGGCCAGAGCCGGCTGGCCAGACGTTGAGCCGCCGGGGGAAAATCGTCGACCAGGTCGGCGACATCGGCCGCGTCCGCCACCAGCAGAGGCGGCGGGAAGTCATCGCCGCGGCCCTTGGCCTGCTGGAGGCGTTGGACGGCCACGGCTGAGAACGGATTGGCCGCGATGCCGTAGACGGTGTCGGTCGGGCAGACAACGCAGCCGTCAGCCCGCAAGACGGCGGCGACGGCGGGCCAGAGCCCGGGGTCAGACCACCCAATACGGCGCAGGCTACTCGATGCCATGCCCCCATCATCCCACGGCGGCTCGACGGGCCGTGACGAAGCGGGGCCGGCCGGTCAGATCATGGTGGGACTCGATGTCGACCCAACCGGCGGCGGCGAAAATGGCGCTGACAGCCTCGGCCTGGTCGTCACCGTGCTCGCTGGCAGCCAGACCACCGGGTACCAGCAGTCGCCCGGCGGCTTCGACCATGGCGGGCATCAGTGCCAGGCCGTCGTCACCGCCGAACAAAGCGCGCTCCGGCTGGGCCACGACGTCCGGTGGTAGGTCCGCTCGCCCCGTAGCAGGCAGGTAGGGCGGGTTGGCGACGACCAGGTCGATCGTGCCGTTCAACTGCGGCAGGGCATCGGCCAGATCGGCCTCAACCGGCTGGGCCACACTGCCGGTCAGATTGCGCCGCAGGTAGATCATGGCCACGGGGTCGACCTCGACCGCCCAGATGGCGCTGGGTTGGGCCTCGTTGGCAATGGCCAATGCGATGGCGCCGGACCCCGCGCACAGTTCCACCACGCGGTTGGCGCCGCCGCGTACCTGCTCGATAGCCCAGCCGGCCAGAACCTCGCTTTCCGGACGGGGAATGAAGACGCCCGGCCCGACCGCCAGGCAGACTGTGCGAAACCAAGCCTGACCAGTCAAGTACTGCAGCGGCCGGCCCTGGCCAGCCGCCCGGACCAAACCGGACAAACGGCCGGCTTGCTCGGGCGTCAGGGGCTGACTGGGCAGAAGCTGCCCCGGCGGCAGGCCAAGGACATGGGCCATCAACTGGCTGGCCACGGCGTCGGGGCTGACCACCGCCCGGGCGGTCAATTCTCGACGGGCCGCCAACCAGGTCTGGCCCACCGTCGTCACGGTGTCGCCTGGGTGGCCGCCGCCAACCGGTCAGCCAGATCGGCCTCCTGCAGCGCGCTAATCAGCGCCTGGAGGTCGCCGGCGAGGACCTGGTCGAGATTGTGGGCCTTAAAACCGATGCGGTGGTCCGCGATCCGGTTCTCGGGAAAGTTGTAGGTCCGGATCCGTTCGGACCGATCGACTGTCCGGACTTGCGACTTGCGCGCCTGAGCGGCCGACTGGGCGGCCTCCTCCTCGGCCAAGGCAGTCAGCCGGGCCCGGAGCATGCGCAGCGCCGACTCCTTGTTCTGCAACTGCGAGCGCTCGTTTTGACAGGACACGACCAGGCCGGTCGGCAGGTGGGTGATCCGGACGGCCGAGTCGGTCGTATTGACGCCCTGGCCACCCGGGCCGGACGAGCGGAAGACGTCCACCCGAAGATCGTCGTCGTTGATGGTGATGTCGGTGTCGTCAACATCGGGCATGACGAGGACGCCGGCCGCCGACGTGTGGATTCGGCCCTGCGACTCGGTCACAGGTACCCGTTGAACTCGGTGGACCCCGCCTTCGAACTTGAGGACGCCATAGGGGCCGTCCGACGAACTGGGCCCCGCCTTAACGGCGAAGGTGATCGTCTTGTAGCCGCCCAGATCGGTCATCTGGGAGTCGAGCATCTCCAGGCCCCAGCCGCGCGACTCAACGTACTTGACGTACATCTCGAACAGATCCTTGGCGAACAAGGCTGACTCCTCGCCGCCCTCCCCCGACTTGATCTCCATGATGGCGTCGTGGGAGTCGTTCGGATCGCGCGGGGCTAGCAGGCGGGTGAGTTTGGCATCGACGTCGCCGAGTTCCGCCTTGATCCGGTCGATCTCTGGGCTGAAAGAGGCGTCTTCCGCGGCCAGTTCGCGGGCTGCCTCCAGGTCGTCTGACAAGCGCTGCTTGTCGGTCAAGGCGGCGACGATCGGCCTGAGTTCGGCGTAGCGGCGCCCGACTTTGCGCGAGCGGGTCACATCGGCGTGAACGGCCGGGTCGGCCAATTCGGCCTCCAGTTGACGGTACTCCGTCAGGAAATCGTGGCCTGCCATCGGGACCTTTCTTTGCCCGGGGCACACCGGGCGGACATACAACAGCACCGGGCATGACACCCGGTGCTGTTCGTGGAGCTACTTGGCTTTGGCGGCTGACTTCGACTGGGCGCCGTAGCGGCGCTCGAAGCGGGCCACCCGGCCACCAGTGTCGAGAATCTTCTGTTTGCCGGTGTAGAACGGGTGACATTGCGAACAAACCTCGGCGCGGATTTCGCCGGACTTCTTGGTCGAGCGGGTGGTGAAATGGTTCCCGCAGGTACACGTCACTTCGGTTAAGACGTAGTCGGGATGAATCCCCTGCTTCATTGTGATCTCCTAGTTTTCAGCCGGGTCGGGAGCACGTGAACCGGCAACCGGCACAGTCTACCATGAGTTGGCGCTGCGGGCCGGGTCGGCCCGGTCGGTCAGCAAGCAGCCGTCGGGCTGGTTGGCCGCCAGCGCCGGCAAGACGCACACCGGTCCGAGATCGCTGTCTGTGATGGCGACGTCGGTCAGACCAGCGGCATCGGCTTGCTCGGTGGCGTAGGTCACGGTGTAGGTCCAGGTGATCGGCTGGTCCGCCAAGACGACGGTACCGGAGGACAGTTCACGCACACCGGTTAGTTGATCGTCGACAATCTCGTCGTACGTCGCCCCCGGTGGTACCCCGGCCCAAGCGCGCTTGACGACGGTCAAAACACCGGGCGGTGTCGGCGCGACGTAATCGTAAGCCCCTGCCAGTGTGAGGATGGTCGTGGCGTCGCGGGTGACGGTGACGTCAACCGGGCCGGCCCCGTCGCCAGGCAAGGTCGACGCCGGCACGGTACAGGTCAGGGTGTTGGCCGCCGTGAAGGTCACCGGCTGGCAGGGGTTACCCCCCACCAGGACCGCGTAGCCGACGGCCGGCCCGGTGATGGCGCCAACACCGGACTGGTTGCCAAAGAAGCTGCCGCTGACGGTGTCGTACAGCCCGTAGGTCCCAGTCACCAGGTCGTAGGCCGGGATACCATCGAAGAACGGTATGCCAGCCTTGTCGAAGCGGAAACCGAAGATCAGCCCGACGAACATCGAAGTGGTCTCAGGTGACCCGCCGGCGTTAACGGCGCCGACATAGACGGTCTCGGGCGTGGTGCCCTGCGAGCCGGACGACGTCAGAGTCCAGCTCTGGGCGCCATCGGTCAAGGTGGCGGTGGCCCCGGCGGTGGACAACTGGAAACGGTCGGCACTGGACAAGGTCGGCCCGATAGCGGTTGAGGCGTTGCCCCACTGCCAGTGGAAGCGCTCATCGACGGCATTCGAGTTGAACACCACCCGGACGGAGCCGTCGGCTGCCCGGGCGCCAAAGACGATACCGTACTGGTCTCCATCTAGCCCGACATACTGAAAATCGACCCAGGCCTGCGGCTGACCATCACCGTTGTTGATCTGAACCACGCCGGTGTCGATGTACTCCTGGCCGTCGAACCCGATGTGGTCGACGCTGACGTAGCGGCCGTCGAAATCGGCCAAGTCGGCGGTGATGGTGACGGAGTTACCACCGGCCACGGGGCCCTCCAGCGGTGTGATGGCCCCAGCGTCGGCCACGGCCGACGAGAAGGCCAGGCCGGTGGCTGTCAGGGCGCAACCAATCAGGGCGGCGGCCATCGCCAGGTGTCTGTTGAACCCACCGTGTCGCTCACCTAGCATCCGTCCCCCCTCTGTTGTTGTCGATTGTACCTGCGGGGTTCAACGGGGCCCGGTGTTCAGGGGATTTTGCCGCGCGTGTACGGCAGGCAGCACCTGTCTTTTTGGCGGTAGAATGGCTTCTCAGGGGTTGGGGGGCCGACCCCAGAAAGTGAGTCTCGTGCTCCATCTGGACGAGATACGCAAGACCTACCGTACAGGTGGCTTTACTCAGGCTGCCCTCGATGGGGTCACGCTGACGTTTCGGGACAGCGAATTCGTGGCAGTGCTCGGACCATCCGGGTCGGGCAAAACCACATTGCTCAACATTGTTGGTGGTCTCGACCACTACGATGACGGCGATCTGGTAATCGATGGCGTTTCGACGAGTCAGTACACTGACCGCGACTGGGACGCCTACCGCAACAACCGCATCGGCTTCGTCTTCCAGTCGTACAACCTCATCCCCCACCAATCCGTCCTGGCCAACGTCGAACTGGCCTTGACATTGTCCGGCGTCGCCAAGAAGCAACGTCGGCGCCGGGCGATCGCTGCCTTGCGTCAAGTCGGCCTCCGCGAGCACATCCACAAATTGCCGACCCAATTGTCCGGTGGTCAGATGCAGCGCGTGGCGATTGCCCGGGCTCTGATCAACGACCCGGAGATCCTCCTGGCTGATGAGCCGACCGGTGCCCTTGATTCGACCACCAGTGTCCAGGTGATGGCCTTGCTGCAGGGTATTGCCCAGGATCGTCTTGTCGTCATGGTGACCCACAACCCGGAGTTGGCCGAACAGTACGCCACCCGGATTGTGTCGCTCAAAGACGGTCATGTGACTGACGATTCGCAACCCTACGAGGCGGCGGAGGGCCAGCGGCAGGCCAAACCGTCCCGGCGGACCTCAATGAGCTTCCTGACGGCAATCGCGCTCAGCTTCACCAACCTGATGACGAAAAAGGGCCGCACGCTGATGACCAGTTTCGCCGGCTCGATCGGCATCATCGGCATCGCCGCCATCCTCGCGGTGGCCAACGGCATCAATGCCTATGTTGGCCAGGTTGAGCAGGACACCTTGTCCCTCTACCCTCTGTCGATTCAGACCCAGGGCATCGACCTCACCGCCCTTCTGGCGGCCACGACCGGTGGTGGGTCGGGCGGATCCTCTGCGGCGCCGACCTCGACGCCGGGGGTAATCCATGAGACAAGTCTGCTTGGCCGGATGTTTGCGAAGGTCGGGTCCAATGACTTGGCGGCTCTCAAGACCTACCTCGACTCCGGTGGGTCGGGGGTCCAGCAGTGGACTCGAGCCGTTGAGTACCACTACGGAGTCGTGCCACAGATTTTCGCGGCCGACAC
>Ga0123357_10013568_pt1 | contig 10584 bp, 6 predicted proteins | sample TergutEmb28metaG_FD_89873 | JGI IMG/M metagenome (GOLD analysis project Ga0123357, IMG submission 89873) | Embiratermes neotenicus P4 segment gut microbial communities from Petit-Saut dam, French Guiana - Emb289 P4 | ecosystem: Host-associated > Arthropoda: Insects > Digestive system > Gut ...
ATGGATGTTTTACGCCACTCCCCGGCCGCTTTACCCCAGGAAAGAGAACCGGTCCCCATTGCACGGGAGGCTGGGTGGCCCCAGGGCCGAACTAAACAGGCGCGGAATATCTCACCGTCACCGGAATTCGATCCCTGGACCGTCGAGTCTGTAGCGAGTCCCTATACGGACTGCTCTGTCCCGGCCCATATTAAGATTTTGGTGCCTATGGCAAATGTTTGTTTGTAGACAGACGATTAGACGGCCGTACCTGAAACTGGTGTCTTATGGAACGGGACAGTCTGTAGTGTGTTGGAATGGCACCAGCTTTTTGAACGGACGGTCTGCCACCATCTTCACGGTAGGGCTGAGAATGTCAACTCGTGCTGTCATACTGGGGGTATTGTGTTGTAAAGTGCCTGAGGTGAGGCATGCAGCACTTTGGTGACGTGACGTGACGTCATTCCTCTCACGCTGGTTGCTGCATTGTCTTCGTTATGGCAGACAAGAATGTGTCCAGGAAAAGAGAGACGTTAAAGGGAAGAGACAGCTGGAACTATGGATAGTGACATAATGGGGCCGACAGAACAAGAAATGTTGGGAGTGGATGGGATGCAAGGTCAAGGTCAAGTGCTTGCCTCACACACACACACACACACACACAATTAAAACCTTTTTTATTCGCTTGTCCCTCTTCTGTTTGGTGATTTACTGTTTATCACCAGTTAAAAGGTCGGACGATCATTTGTCTTCTATGGTGGCATTTCAGAAACGAAGATTGTATGCAGCACAGCTATTATAGCGAGAATATCTTCTAGATGTTTCTAGAAAGTTACTCAACCGGAATAAACGGATTGCTGTACGTTGTGATGCACATAATGGGCTGAACAACAGAATGGTATGCAGGGACTGAGGCTTTTTCTACAGCATGTTGGAGAATCAGGTTACTCTGTCGCAGTAAAGTGCATCATGTCCCAATTTTCGTGTTGAACAGCGAAACAGAATGACTTAAGTCAGAAAACAGCTGAACACCCCGTGCGATACAGTGAAAAAGTTTCAGAGGGAGGCGGGGCTGAATCTCTGTGTGAGGAACAAGAAGAAGGAGATAATACCGACGATAAACGCGGACTTCCTTTAATCTGTGTTTAAGTCTAACAAAAACTGGCACGCTTTGGACATAAAATTAATTGAATAACTGTATATGAGTTACGTGTGTAGTGCACCAACAAAATTCACATATGCAATAAAATACACGCATTAATTATGACAGTTTCTCCTACATGCTTCGGCATTTATTGCACCATCTGCAGGGAGGACATTTTTACGTTTGCTCCAGAATATTGTTACATTTTGTGATTACTTAAGTTCGCAGCTTGTATACAGTTACTTAAAAATACCATATCTATTTCATCGTATAACTTGAGACTTTAAAGTCCTTGTGTAAAACACTTGAAAATGATCTGCAAGTATTTCTGTTGTGGAAGCTGCTGCTGCTATTTTTTGTAGGTGTTGTGGCAGTCCATGTCCCTTGCCGCGGTCCAATTTGCAGGTCCGCTAGGCACTGTAGAGGCACTTCGCCATGGCCCGATGTCCATTTGCGGTTGCATCGGTTCGCGTGTCTTATGTTGGTCAGGATATTTGCCGTAATCAAAAATTAAATGGAACCATTAACCATGTAAAGCTTCTTGTTACGTCAGAAACTGTTACAAAGACAGTTGTGGGAGAAACAACGCCAGTTTTGATAAGGCACACTTTCTTCTGTTTCGAAGAGCCATTTTTGTTTCTGGAGATGCGAAACATTGATGCGTCATGGAGGAAATAAATTTGAGAACAGATATTTTAGAGCCAGAAGAAATCAAACTGTAAATCTTACAGTGACTGTGGCAGCTCACAGACATTCGTTACTCAAAATCTGAGTGGAATGCACTCGGCAAACTTCTGGTGTGGTGAAGAATTCTTCAGGCTAACGCAGTTACTCGGAGTTCAGAAATCTGTCAAAATATCGGAATGTTTGCTGACGGTCGGGAGGATATCTGGCGGAGAACCAGAGAAGTTCAGCGACTGTTACATCCGCCATGTCGAACCGACGTCGCAACACAGTACGGTCCTCTACGTGCAGATTCAAATGACGGTTTGTTACGAACTGACACTTTTCGGTTTTGTTCTAAACGATTTTCTTTGTAATGTTGAATACAAATTTGTCTCGATAATAATTTTGAGTTTGCAACAACAGAGCTGTGGCACAGTTTCTGCAATATATATGGCTCTGGTTAGATTCCAGGTACGGCCAGACGTTATTTACTCAGTCGCCTGTCCGTTGTCCTGTTTTCAAGAGGTCGGGTGTTTCGATGAAATTTTGAAAGCCTTTCTCACCTCTCCCATATTTTGCTCATGCTGTCCGCAGGTTGCAGACGCGCACAAGGCATGAAGCTCCTCATCGTGCAGTTTTTTGCCTCTTCCCATTCAGATCAAAATATTTTGAAGTCACCTTTCTGGTCAGCAAGAGACCAAGTTTTATACAAGTAACAATCTACGGACAAAATTGTCATGGGAACTGCGTGATGTGTTCTCCCTGTCAGATTAATTTGTCCCTTTTACGGCAATTCTGTGCCTTATTTATTTATGGCTTACTTTTTGACGCGACTCGATTACAAAGCCATCTGACTGGCCAAGGAGCGAGGCTGCTACAAACTTCCGTCTGCTTTCTGAACGTGATGGCATTACGGAACATCTGCATCACAGCAGTACTGCACTCTCTGTGATGCAGCAGCACCATTTGTTCAGAAGCACTGCTTTGTGGTCAGCATCTGAGAACCAAAAATACTGGCAACCAAATGGTCGAATGGTTGAATGACGCTGCTAACGTACCGCCGCTGGAATAAATAAATAAACACTCAGTGTCATGGTGTATGCAGCCGTGAATGTTGCAAGTCCTTACTTAAATGCTACATATATGTAATTGGGAGGTTGGAGCAAAAGTTTAAAAGAGGGTTTGGGATTCATTTTGCATATTTAGCAGGTAATTCACAGGTAACGGCGGCCTATTGATCTTGCTGTAGTGACAGACAGGCAGACAAAGACAAATGGCAGGGTTAAACGCTTACTATTATTTTAGTAGGCAAATAAAGAGGGATGGAGGGAGGACGGTAAGAGGAATGAGAGGAGCGAGATTAGCAGATCTGGGAAGTGGGATTTGAAAATTGAGTGCGTTAGTGGGTGGAGGGCAAACTGTCCGTTATGTCGGGGGAGGAGCAGCCGTTCAAATAGCATTACGTTACTTGGCGATGCGGAGATGCAGAAGGCATTTCTGTAACTGACACTGGTGGGGGGAGAGAAGGGGGCAGCTCTTAAGAAAATTGTAAGGCGCATCCAGAAGTACGGAAAAATTTTATATGAGATAAGATGGAGGCTTGATGGGAGTATCATGTGAGAAAAACTAGAGGAGAGGCAAAACGAACATTACGAGTATTTCCGTGGATGAGGACGGTGGAAAAACAGACTTCAACACGGAACGTTAATGGACAAATTCATAAGGGGTGCGAGCAGGAAGCCTTGTATGTTGTGTTCTGTGATTTGTTATGGCGTGCTGCGGACTCGACTAACAAATGTTCGCTCATGTTTTTAACTCACTCATTAATTTATTTGTGTATTTATTTTACTTGTCATTTACTTCTGTCCGGCTCGAAAGGGCTGACGATTCTTATGGCTGTCTTCAAAATCCGGTCGGTTGTGTAATACGCCGCCTATATTTATTGCATCTTCTACATCTGCAGTGTCTGTCCGTCCGTATCACTTGTGTTAATGTCGTAAGGTCGTGAATTATGATGATGTGATTTGTATTGCCTGTGTTTTCAAAAGACACTGAGCACGTAGAATTGTTACAGCCTCTGTACAGAACAGGCAGCAAGCTATAATGAAGTGCCATAGCTATGATTTTCACGAAAATTAGAAAACGTTTGGGCAGTCTGGTCAGTTTTCTCTGTCATTGCGATTCGTTTTCATAACCACTGAAAATCTAATAAAATTTAATGTAATTTTTTTTTAAGTTTGTCGACTAATTACATTTTGCATTGGTACCTCAAATAACAGAACCCAGTTTAACTTTTAGTTTGCCGGCCAAATTAACTAGACGAAGGACAGCGAGGATTCAGGAAGGGCAGAGGCACAGTTGTTGCTGCGTTCATATTGGAGTAAATTATGGAAAACAGGCGTGAATTTCATCTTCAAAATGTGTACAGTTTATTGGTTCTGAAAAACCATATAATAAAGTCAGTCGAAAGAAATTATAGGAGATCCTTTCGGAGGAATACATGCCGACACAGTTAATTGGAGCGAACCAAAGCCTTTATCCGAATTTAAAAATAAAAGTCAAAGAATCAAAAAATGAACTTTCAGGCCGCATTAATACCAGTGCGTAAAACAAGGACGTGGTCTCTCGCCTTTTGTTTTCAACCTATACGCAAGCAAAATTATGGACTAAAGCAAGCAGGTTGCAAAAAATAAGAAAAGATTTTCGAGTGATAAAATAGTCGACACATCAGTCTTTAGTGATGACCAGATGTCGAACGTTAAATCAGAAAATGAGCTTCAACTCGCGGCATTTGAATTGAATAAGGCTGTAAAAAAGTTATGAAAATTTCAGTTGCTGGAAATGAGACAATGGAGTATGCAGGAAAGTATACGAAAATGAAAGTATAAATTTGAGGGACAATAATGGTCTAAATATCCGAGTTCAATTGTCTTGGACAAGTGACCTCAGTGAGTAAAAGTCCAAAAGAATAATAGAATAAGTGGAGCCATTCAAATTAACTGTGACACAAAATGACTGGCAACACAACTTCAAATAGCAGCACTGAGATTTTGGATTTTAAATAAAAATGTACTAGGAAATTGCAAGCAGCACGGATGAGATTGCTAAAGACCACTTTTAGGTTTAATGATGGTGGACATATGAACAAACACAACCATCCGTACAGCGACAAGCAGCAAGCACTGTGGACAGAAACATAATGGAAGAAATGATGGAGCAAGATCGTTTCCCACTGTTGGCTGTCCAATAACATCCGCAAGAACTCCGTGCACTGGAGAGACCAAAACGAAGATGGAAAGGCTAGGAGCATCTTCAAGGTCAACGTCGACAGTTCATGACGACGACGAAAACGATGACGTGTCAAATTAATTAATCGCTTAATCATTTAATTGTATATTTAGTTTTGTTATAGCCGTTCAGTTGGGTAAATTTCTGTGATAAATGATCTCAGGTTATGAAGATGTTGCACCAACTAAAGAGGTTTATGACAGGATTATCACAGTTTAGTTGATTAAATCTGTGACATTTCTGAGAACTACGCAACTGAAGATGGTCGGTGTAGGTTCCCAGTGCGACTACAGCGATGCAGCTGGTGGTCGAACTACGGACTGCGGTTCCTAACAGCAGGACGATTTTCTCTTGCATACTTTTTCCAGAACGGTTCTTGGGCTCACCGAGCTTCCTGTCCCGTGCGTACGGAGGCTCTTTCGCCGGAGTAGCTTGGCCGGAGCCCGCAACTGAGAGTTAGCTGTAGGACTGTAGGACCAGAAGTGAGGAATGCACAGGGCTCTGAAACACAGCTGAATAACCCAGTATGTGAATTCGACGATGTGACCCGCGAAGTGACAACCCTGCAGTGCCGATCCTCTGTACGGAAACAGACGGCAGTAATTTTGATTCTCTTGACAGGATTTGCCGACTTTTCGCAGAATATGAGTGTTTTGTGCTTATACCTGAGATGCTTACAGAATATGTGAAACTGGGACGTTATTGTATCGTACCGGGCCGGGATGTGCCCAGGTCATCTGATATACAAACCATCGATATTTTACCGCTCATCCTCACCCCCTTCCCTACACTTCTTCATGGACTACTATTTAATTAACTAGAAGAACATTTTCCTTTATGTGACTGTTTTTGTATTTATGCATTATTCCAGAAAGTCCTTCCCAAAATTTTGGTTCATATTAGTCTAATTATTGGAATTATTATGAATGACGAATGGTGACTTATGTGGACAAAATGGCCATGGTCATTGAGGTGGTAACCTCATTGTCCGCGGACACTTTGTCTTGGGCCGGGATTGGAACCTGGAAGGCCTGAGATACGGAACGAGAGTGAAAGCCACTCAACAGGTACGGAAATAAGAGAAGTTCTTGGTGTTGTTAAGTAAACAGCATTCCTGCCTGGTATTTGCGGTATAAATTTGGTGTATGTACACATATTAAAGGCATTTGGTTTAGCGTCCCTTGTGTTCCTTTCCACTGTACACAAATGTGCGTGTTCTGTGTTTGTGGACGAACGTGTTAGTTGTCACTTGCTGCGTTGTTTGTTCTGTTGCTGCAGCACAGCGAGAGGTGTTTCTAGTTGACTTGTCTTATGTTGTAAAGGTTCGTCGTTAAAAACAAACGTGTTGTATGCATAATGCATGTGGATCTAAGAAGGATACCTGAAGTGGCCGTACGAAGACCCACTAGGTCTCGGCCATGTATTCATCTTGGTGGTTTACTAAAGGAAAGTTGCTAAAAGATTCCCCATAACAGGTTTGGTGCAGGATTTTGTGTGCTGAACAAACAGTGCGAACAAACAGAGCTGTAACTACGGTGTATGTAATTGTACTAAGTAATTTACACGTTCATATAATACCTAATATTTGCCAGCAATTGGTACAAACAGAATTGAACGACTTACATGAAATTAGTCAACATTTAATAATTAACAACATTCAGTGTACACACAAACAAGACGAAATAAGCTTACCTGTTCTTCACCTCTGGCAAGACTGTAGGAAAGGCGAGGCGACGTTTCGATCGGCGCTCCGTCACCATAGTGACAACTTATGTGGGTTGCTTGCATTTAAGGGCGAGAGTCAAATCTGTTTATAACGTGCCTTAAACTGCAGGGTGTTAATTAACTGAACCGTCTGGTTAGAAACGGGCCAATTCGGGAAGGTTTCGCGGTGCTGCGACCCTCTCACCCGACACAAGTGCAGTACGGAACACCGGTAAGTGCAAATAACGGTAATTGGTAACCGGCATTCACTGCATGCACTTCATGTAAAGTATTCAAATTTTAAACTCACTCATGGTCGAATGCTGCTTTGTCTCTCTCTAACCCTCCCACAACATGCAATTTTTAAGAGGACAAACTCTTTTGTGTTTGGAAGGACTGAATAAATTAAAAATCCCAAGGCCTTTCGAGAGTCAAACCCGAGACTTGTCGCCTTGTAGCCCAGCGCCTCAGCAACTGCGCCACCGTTTTATTAATTAAATTGTGACTCATTTAGTAAAAAATTAATTGTGTTAAAATAACTACTACGTATAAGACTAAAATTCATTTTTTGAACTACCATAGTGTTGTTACTGGGCAACCAGACAAAACCGACGTACACACAAGACGCTGCTCACGTCGACCCCATTGCCTGTGCTGCTCAGTTTGTCTGATAATACATAATCCCAAAGCTGTGATACTGAGTTGTGCTGTGCCTGAAACAAACCATCGATTTGAACTATTCTCGATATACGGTATGCTGGTGTCACATTAACAGGGGTTGTCATCACATGACGGTAATATTGCAGAGATATAAATTGTTTGGATTCTGCCTACGAAGGTGTATGTGGAAACACTAGCGAAGAAGAAAAGGACGTTCTTGTGCAGACTCGATGTTTGTAACAAAACAGCGTATTCGGAAGGTGCAGAATATATAAGGTAGGCTTACGGATATTTTTGTTGTTTATGGATTATGCAAATATCTGCGATTACACTACATCAACGTGAGGTACGGTAAGTCAGAGAGGGGACGGGCGATCGGTACTCTTGTTTAATATAGGACAGAGATTGACGGCTGGTGAAGAGTAGGCTAGACACTGTAAGCAGGAAAATGGCGTCCAAGGGGTTGAAGCAGACTGCAAAGTGTCTCCGACTTATATGTAGTTTTAACCCGAGGAAAGGCGCATCCCCTGGGATTGACAGGACCCCGAGAAGTGGGACGATGTCGGAGCGATGTACGTACATTCACATAGTCAAGTTGAGCAGCAAACATATCTGTATTTCGTTGATTCTTGTAAGCAGAGTTACCGGTGTCCCGTCAGTGCGACGCTGTCGTAGTTGCCCACCAGCTGGACGCGGATCTGCGACGCCTCCTTAAACACAGCCCTGTGCTCCGGTCAGAATGGGTGCCCTCTACTGGACCGGAGTCTCCCTGTTCTGCGACACATCACATGCTGCAGGTTCGGTTTTATTGTGACAAACAGAGCTTGCCTTCACACTGTCTTTGTTCAGGTCTCGTTACCTTCCCCGTCAGACCAGCGCTTAGAAGATCAGAAAATTCAGTATCTCTCTACAGTTCTGCGTACGAAACTTATTTTTATTTTGATTTCAGCTGATTGCAGGAGGCGTCCCCCAATAAAATGCCCTAATTGTACCTTACTTTTAATTAACTTAAGCCACATTAGTTGCCCACACCAGTGTGTGACGTCATCTATGAAATTTCGTGCAACTCGTCGAACTGCTGACCATAGCCGGGTAAAGTACTTCGGATTATTCAAGAAAGGTCTCGACTTGGCCCTGGTTTAACCCAGATGTTTCTCACGAAGTTAACTTCACTGACATCACAAATGCCAGGTTATGCTGGCTGTTAATGATGTTTCACTGTAGCCCACGTGTCTCACACACGCTGCTCACGAATCACATGCAGCACGTCATTTAAATTTGTGCGGCCCTCACAGTTACACAGTGATGTAATTTTACAGTCTACTTCGGCCCTCCACACAACAAAACGGTTTATTTGATTGTCTGTTTATTTGTATCTTGTAATTTTATTTCATTTTATTTAAAAGTAAGTAATGTCGGTTTGGAGTTGTTAAATTATCTGTTGTTACAGAATGGATTGATAGAGCCTTGTGCAGTTTCGACAGCTGTTTGTTCAAAGTGCAGCAGCAGTTTATTGTCTGCACAAGCGGGGTCGTTTTGTCCCTAGAGCACTAGCTGCCTGACACTCATGCATTCTGCTGGATCTTAGGGTAGGAAATTGCTGTTTTGCAACAGAAATGGAAGTGTTGCAGTCTAAATTTATTAGCTACATTTGAAGATCTTCTGGAAACTTCCCGCGCTCTGCCATGCAAGGTTAAACTACGAAAATTCTGTTTTCATAAATCTGAAGTCCCGAAATATTTCGCCGAAATCTTCCCACATGAATGTTTGGGCTCACACTGACTGACGCAGTATAGTACATTTGTGTTAGTACTGTTACATTAACCACAAATCGCTAATACTGCTGCTTGTACTAAGGTTAGGAGGATGTGGCCTGGGTCCGTTCGTGTCCGGACTAGCACGCCGGTATTAAAGGTTCTCGTTCCATAAATCGACGGAATTTATTCCTAATGTCAGTTCTCAGCAGAAATTCTGCTTTTTAGGTTAGTTACTGAGACGTAAGGCAGCTGCACGGTACAAAGTTCTGACTGCATCTTGATAATTCCGTAACCGGTAAAGACACTTCCTCAAGTTACAGTAATTCGTTCTTCACGGAAACCTGTCAGTTTCTCTTATTAATTGACAGTTCAACCTGTTCCATATTTTTATACCGTGTTTTTTCAAAATAATTTTATGTATCTCTCTCAAGGCACTTCTCCCCGTCTCAGTATAACATCCGCAATATTATGAACACCCCTACCTTGCCTGCTACATTCCCGTTTCTTTTTTTCCCAATAAAGCAGGCACCGCAAGATGGCGGATCATCCAGAGACCCTGGGCGCTTTGTACGAGCTTTTGTATTTTGAGAGGATCACAGATCATGAAGGGCATCTCTTTGTAATCTCTTCCGCATTCTCCACGTCCTGTTGCTTAGACCCAAAACCCTCCTCAACACTTTGCTTCCCTGAGAATAATGTAAATATAAGAAATTGCTTGGGAGTGTCTGAAAAAAAAAAACAAATGCAGCTGATCAAGCAGATGGGAGTTGACAGTTTAATGCTGTTCATTGCGCCTTTGTGGAGCCGAATCCATGGAAATAAGTTACGTCTGACAGCCATTGTTGTTCCAATAAATATATATTGCGACAAATATAAACGACTGAATACAGTGTGTCGGTACACAGTAAAACAAAATAGGCGTTTCCGACATTTGAGCAGTCCGAAACGTCACGTTGCAGTCGGTCCCATTTGGTTGCTGGGGGGAACGAAATTGCATGGAACTGCCCAAGATGGTGACCGAATAAAATTGCCATAATTCTATATCTGTGCTTCTCTGGACACACACGCTGCCGTGTCTTCTCTGTGCCCCGACCCATCGCTGTCCGAAACAGATCGCAACTACGGCACGCTGAACTCAAAAATACAGCCACACAAATCCTAACAGAATCGAATAAATACCAAAATTTACCTGCTACCGTATTCCGACAACCTGGAGCGAGATAGTCTCAAAAGATGGCAGAAAACTTGAGCGGACCCTGTCGCATTCACCGGCAGTATGAACCCCCCCCCCCCCCCCCCCCCTTATTTTTCCACGCAGTCCCTTTCACCCATTCTCTCACTGGGAGGGCAAGCAAAAAAAAAAACAGGAAGATGGGTTTTTAAAAA
>Ga0123357_10013569_pt1 | contig 10584 bp, 5 predicted proteins | sample TergutEmb28metaG_FD_89873 | JGI IMG/M metagenome (GOLD analysis project Ga0123357, IMG submission 89873) | Embiratermes neotenicus P4 segment gut microbial communities from Petit-Saut dam, French Guiana - Emb289 P4 | ecosystem: Host-associated > Arthropoda: Insects > Digestive system > Gut ...
ATGTTGGAGTTAGTAATTTTATAACATTTTATATTGTTTTAACGTATGTATAATAAAATTAAGTGCAATAAGCTGGCTAATTGGTATAATTAATTACTATTGCACGGCTAAATAATGAAAATTGTTTTGTTTTGTTTGTCAGATGCTCTCAAATACAGAAGAAACAATCCTGAAGTGGTCCATACATTCCTGCTGATTGGTAGTTGCATGGCATGATTTTTATGTACTTGAAGCATGTTTCCTTAGCATTCTTACCTGTGACTAAGACTTACAGCTTGTCTGAATTCAACAGAGTTATGTGCTTTGCTCTTTTTCTTGTCATGGCAGGATTCTTCTCAAATGACATGCATTATGTTAGGAAGTAATGAATGAAACATTTTTTATTCATCTGTGTTGAATACATAATTCAAATCTGAACTGTCAAGATGCCTCAGCAGTAAATCTACTATCAATAATTCACTGTTTTTGGATAAGCACTTTGATTTCCTCCGCTGTCAATTGTACCTTTATTGTGGCAATCCATTCAACCACTTGAAGCACAAAATTGCTGATGTCTAAGTGCGTGGCAACCTTCATGAGACTTTGTCATCAACCACTACTCCCTCCAAAAGTATTTGTTGAAACCACACCACTAACATGTTTTCTTTTTCTTAGTATGGGGAAGATCTGATTTTCCTTATCTTCTTTGTTTCTTCCACCCACTTTTGGGATGCTTTTTACCATGCCTCTTTCTTACTTATGATGGAGTTAAGTAAGGAAACAGGCATCTGGGATTCTTTTACAAGCTCGTGTCTTTTTTGTGCCAAGGTTGTTTTGAAATTTATGTCTTTTGAGATCTGCGCTGTTCTGGGATATTATGTAGCATGTAGTGGCAGTTCCTAATTGACATATTGGGACAACCCATCATTCCCATCTTCAACAGTTGAGAATCCTGACCCAGGCAGATGGGACCAATATGTTGTCCTGAAAGATCAGTAAGGAATTACCACTACACACTGCGTAATATCCCAGAAGAGTGCAGATCTTATCTACTCCTCAGCAGAAGCCTGAAGTCATGCATTTATCACTTCATTTTATATGGGAATAAAGAACTCTTCTCTTCAGCCCCATGAACATATGCCATTACATTTCTCTGGCACGTCACATTTTACATGTATATGAGTGTTTCAAATGCACAGGAAATCTGTACCAAGCACATGCCAGATTTGGAGTGTGGAGGTTGTTTGAGGAGTCACAGAAGCTAGCTGAGGGGCTGAGTTAAGGTCTTTCTGCTTATGAGGGAACCCTGTGGTAGTATTATTCTATGTAAAAGTGCTACAGTTATGATTATAACAGTAGCATGAATATATTGTGGTGTAACTGAGTGCTGAGACTTGTATGCCCATACCAATACCAATAAGAAATTGGAAAATGAGGTTGGTCAACAAGACATCACATATTAACAAGCTACACAATATGTACAACATGCAGTTTGCAAGCATGAATAGGTCAGGTTGTAACTCAAGCACCAGTTACATTTAAGATAAATTTTGGAATTCATTGTGTTTGTATATTCATGCAAACTTACCCTTAAATTAACCTGGATTTCCTGTATTTTGAGGATTTATAATTATTGTTGCTGGTTGAAATGTGTGTGCTGCTTACATATCTGTAGTATTTTTGTCTCATGTGGAAACAAAAAATGCTGATTTGACTGTATTTTCAGCTAGTAGTGCAAGTGATCTGTCTGCTCCTGCAACACCAAACATGAACAGTGCCCGAGTAAATGAAAGTCCCAATGTGGATGTCCAATCTGCAGCAGTAACAATTGTGGATACTGATTGTCAAGAAAGTAAGACTAATGCTACCTACAGTACAAACATTCAGAAGGAAAAGAGGAAACGAGAATCTAGAGCAGACCTCTACCGGTAAGCAGTGAAATGCGGTTTATGCTGTTTTTATTGTACAGTGCTCTGCTGCCAATAATTATGCCGTTCACAGCCTAGCATCCCGGTACTTTCTTACTGCTATTGATAAACCCACTCATAACCCAGCATCCTAGAACCTGTAACCCTCGTTCAACACACCACTTATTGTACATGTCTTTCTTTTAAGCTCCTTGCCATTATGCAATATTTCTTAATTTATGCCCTCTCATTTTTGGTTTAACAACTTTTGGCTGGCTGCAGTCTATTGTGCTAACCACTACCTATTTCATTATTTTTTGTGGGAATATCATTTTTGTTTTACACCTCTTATTTAACCCCACTTCTTCGGGAACACAGCTAAAGTGTAACACAAGAGCTTGGTGTACTAGTTACTGGTACTGCCTAAACCACTCTAGGGCCCAATAACCAAGTGTTTCTTACTACTATCAACAAAGCCACTTATATCCCAGCATCTCAGGACTTGTGACTTCTGAAGATTCTACAGCAGCGTGGTTGAGAAATCGTTTCTTCTGGGATATGAACTGTGTCACTTAGAAATCGGTTCCTAACTTTGTAAAGGACCTTAGTGCTTTTATCTTTAGGGTCTTGGAAATCTAGATTCTCAAAGATGAAGATACTACATTCCTTCGATACACCTGGTACAGATTATCCAGTGACACAGCATTGTATTTTTGAAGAGCAAAACCCTCATCTTAGTAGCTGTTATTTATAATAGCCCTGTCAGTCATAGCCCAGCATAAACTGTAGCTTCCACTTCCACTGAACGTACAGATCTGAGGATAGCACCTGCTAGAATCATATTGCTAGGATTGGACCTTTGTGGGAGTTATTCTTCAGCACTGAAATCCTCCCCATTGTTGATGGATAATCTGCCCTGTACTGATCTTCCACACAAGTCATTCTTAGCAATGAGAAGACCTGGAGAAATACATTTCTGATCTAAAATTTCTTATTTTCCTACAGGGGACCAGGAGGAAGCATACTTCCAAAGGATGTACTCAATAACCTGACACAATTTGAAAGGAAACAAAAGAAAGGAACTATTGATGTGTGGTGGCTTTATGATGATGGAGGTAAGACCCACCTCATTAATAAATGGAGAAGTTTTTTAATAGCTAATACTTTTAGAATAATGAATTTTGTTTATTTGTTATTGTATTAACATGGACATATATCATACTCATGAATGTTAGCAGTTAACATCTTACCATATCAGTCGCATGTTTAAAGAGATACTATATTGATTCTGGTATTCTTGTGATACCATCCAATGATATTTAGTGAAACGTTTTGAATTGTCAATATCAAAGCAAAAGAGCATTGTTCTGGGACAGTATTAAACAAGGACTGCTTGCATTCTTTGAGCACCTGAAACAGTGGAACCACCACAAAATATCTGCCTCCTACACTCCACTTATTTATTGGTCAGTCTTTGTTATTTGAGACTAGATTCTTCTATGTTAAATTCCATCTGTTAAGGTTCTGTTCAGTTTTTGACATTCAAATCATCAAGTTTAGCCACAATCCTCTGCATCATCTCAGCAGCATTCCTCTCTTCCTTTTCTTAACCACATCACTTAAGGTCACAACTTCATGGCCTATGCCTGAAATTCCAACTCTAATATTTTCTCCTGTCTGCATCTAGCGTTCCTGGTTGTTGTGTCCCATGTCTTTTCCAACTCGAATCTTCTATGCATTTCTTGTTACTATATGTGTGCTACATGTCAGTTGTCATATTCTTGTGTGAAGAGTCGAGTCTGTACCTTACATATTCATTTGCATTCCTCTGTTACTTTGTCAGCATAAGACGTGAAGTTTCATGTCCATAAGAGACAACAAGTGAGATCGTACCATTCACGAAACGACAATTTGTTGTAACCCACACAATTCGTCAGACTTCAATAACTGCATTGCTAGACAGTTGAGTTACAAACACACCTTCTATCAAAATATTGTATCCACAAATAAATTGCTTTTCCCTAAATTTTTGTAAAATCAAGACATATGCAAGTGTTGGTCTTTAGAGGATTTGTCAAGTTTGTTATGTCTCCTGTAAAGTTGTGTATCCTAGGTTGATGACAAATTGCTGTTTCATGACAATATTGTTTTAATATTTAGGTTGTTAGATGGGTGAAACAGAGGAATGTTTTTTCTTTCATAATGAGATGTTCTTTTGCAAGTGTTTATTTATTCGGGGCTGTATGGGAAACAGGGCGTGTGGGCCTGTAACCCGGTGGCCCAGCATGATGCTTTGTTAATATTAGAAATTAGCTGATGCGCAAATGGTGTTCGATGTTGCATCTGGAGATCCACTCACTTCACAATTGAATGTTTCAGGACTGACGCTTCTTCTGCCGTACATCGTCTCTACAAGGCGGAACTGGTCAGCCAGCAAGCTTCGCGTTTTTGCACTTGCTAATAAGAAAGATCAACTAGAATTTGAGCAGCGCAAGTATGTATCAGGGTTTTTATTGGTTTTGTTTCAACGTGGGTAAGTTTGTTAAGCTTGATATCAGATTATTGCTTTCTGGTTTCTACATGTAAAATTACACCAGGATTCATGTCCTGACAGGGCCAGATTCTTTTCATATTCACATTGTCCACACTTACAGTGGGTTGCCATTACTCTTAATGTAAGTGTACAGCAGCTGGGGCATGAAACTGACCTCCCCCACCCAGTGCTGAGGACAAGAATACGTAGGACAGCTATACTTTCAGTCCTTCACGTGTTTTCATGGCATGGTGCTTAATTAAGTACATGGATGTCTTTACCATTTTATGTTAAATTTAAGCACAATTGAAGGAGGGAGGTTGAAGTGGCAGTGAAGTTGGATACAGAGTTTGTAATTAGACCTCCTCACCCTTCCATGTCTGCCACATACATGTGCATTTTGGTCACAACTAAGTATGCTGAAATTTAAGTGATCCCCACTACGTATGAGCTTGAGTAGATAATGTGGAATAAGAAACCAACTGGATGTCACTTAGTATTATATATATTTCTCCTTTATAAATTGCTCTTTATAAGTTGCTCAACATGTTTCGGGCCACCTTGTGCCCATCTTCAGGAGCTGACGACTTAGTGGTGTTTTTTCACGTGTGGTGTAGTGCCGTGGCTGTGTAGGCAGTCAGATCCGGCTGGCTGGTTGTGTGTCCATTGGGAAGTACGTAGCTACATACTACTTACTTATAAAGAGCAACTTATAAAGGAGAAATAAATATAATACTAAGTGACATCTAGTTGGTTTCTTATTCCACATTGAACTACAATGCACGTCAACCACACCTCAAACTTGAGTAGATAGTTTACCAGAAACCCCTGATTTGTATCATTTTAGTAATGGAATATAATGTAAAACTATGTATTTGTTACTGTCATTTATCTTAATTGCCATTGTTACGATAGATTTTTCTTATATGAGACTAATGAATGTCATCCTGTGGACGAATTTTAACATGTTATGATTTGCAGCATGGCAAGTTTACTGGCAAAATTTCGCATTGACTACTCAGATTTGAAAGTGATACCAGATATCACAAAGAAGCCACGTGAAAGTACAGTGTCATTCTTTGAGAGTCTCATTTCTGAGTTCAAGGAAACAGAAGAAACTACTGATGGTGAATCATCTGCTCATGAAAGTAAGACATGCTCAATGTACTATGAAACTTGTGTGTGGTTTCTTGTTGAATAAGGTTTAAAGACAAAAAGGAGCAGTTTTGAACTCAAAGTTGTAACAATTCTACCTAATATTTTCTTTCCTTCTTTCTGTCTTTATTTATTATTTATTTGTTCATTTAATTATATATATTCTTTCCTTTCTTCTTCTTGTTCAGCAACCAGACTTTTTTAAATGTAAGTGTTATGAAATCTGAGACTGAGGATCAATTCTTTGATGACAGCGTGGAAGTTCGTATTATAATTCTGCACTAAATGGAAGAACGTTTTACCTTGACTTCTATCTGGAACATACAAAAATCTGTATTTTTATATTTGACTAACAAAACTTTTCTGTAATGCACATTTCTGGTACAAAGGAAATCTTGGGTTCTGGCTAGGTAGAATAAAAACACATGATCTTGTACTTATTATTGAAGTTCCACGGTGTCCTTTTGCACAAACATGCATTCATCAGTTTAGGAAGTTATGAAGAAATAAGTAATTGTTTAGGGAAGTTGGTTGGTATCAAGAGAAGAGAATAATATTAAAAAATAGTTCTGCATGTGCTGCATTTGAGATGTTAACTTACTGGATGAAAATTTAGATAAAATACTACAAAGTTGTCATCGTTGTCATCATCACCACTGTTGTCATTGCACCTATCATTTTTCAGAGGATGAATGAGGGATACTAGGTGGTGGGACTGAAGTAGATTATATCAAGATGACATATGCAAGTGTTCTGTCATAATAATATCCACATGTTCTCAGGAGGATTTCTCACAAAATTTGATTAATTCTGTATTGACATGCATATATAAAAAACTTTCAAGTCAGGAAGTTACACTGTACCAGATATTATTAGGGTGATCCATTTGAGGTGATTAGATGGGCATGGCATGTAACATATATAGGGAGAAGAGAAATGCATACTGTATTCTTGATTTCAAACTTTTGCCGTGTTCTGAATGTTGTATGCTTTCTTCTAGGTAAATCCCCACCGTCTGAATTTTATATGCCGACTTTTCAGAACACTCTGTATGTTCCATCTTCATAGGCAGGTAGGTATGAAGTATGACTGGATTTGAGAAAAGTTGGAGTATTTATACAGGAAAAGGTTTGGCTCGAAAATAGCCTGAGCCAACAGGAAGGAGGGTGACAGGTGTCGCCCTTCTTCCTGTGGGCTCAGACTATTTTCGAGCCAAACCTTTTCCTGTATAAATACTCCAACTTTTCTCAAAGCCAGTCATACTTCATACCTACCTGCCTATGAAGATGGAACATACAGAGTGTTCTGAAAAGTCGGCATATAAAATTCAGACCGGCTTCGGTGGTCTAGGAGTAGTGTGCTGGCCTTTAGTACCCAAGTTTGCGGGTTCAAACCTGGCTGAAGCCGTCGGATTTTTAGGGCGAAAAAATCCTCAGCACACCTTCCTTCGGAGGGGAAGTAAAGCCGTCAGTCCCATGTCGTAGATTTGCGGCATGTAAAAGATCCCTAAATTTACGTGGAATTTGGAATTTAGGCAAAATTACTACCGGAAATCTTTCTCACCCACAGTTCCACCTTATGCTGTTAGGATCTCTCATGTTGTTGCGGACTGAGGCACCTGGTGGCTAAAGTGGGAACGTCTAAAGGCAGGGGAAAGCAATGGCAAACTACCCCCAAGAACTTGCCCAGGATGCAGTGTGCCAGAGCCATACCGGTCACATGACTGGACTCTGGTTCCTGTCAAGCTGGCCTTCAAGGCTGAATACTAATGAATGAATAAAATTCAGATGGCAGGGAATTACCCAGAAGAAAGCATACAACAAATGCATACTGGATTTTGGTGGGGAAACCTGAGAGAAACAGACAACTTGGAAGACCTAGGCATAGATAGGGGATAATATTAAGATCCATTTTAAAGAAAATCGGGTGGGAGGACATAGACCAGATTGATCTGGCTAAGGATAGGGATAAGTGGTGAGTTGTTGTGAATACAGCAATGAAACTTCCGGTTCCTTAAAATTCTGGATTTTTATTGTTACATTGAGCTATTAGCTTCTAAAGAAGGACCCTATTCCATGGAGTTTGTGGATGGTTGGTTGGTTACGGCAGTAAGACTTTTGTAAAAGTGTTATGAGTGTAGGACTAGGGGCTATTGGGCATTTACATAGACTGTAACCAATATGTAAGGACTCTGTACAGTAAATTTCACAGGAATAGCCCTTGAATCTTGATCATTGGAGGTGTCCCTTCATTTTAAAATAACTGTTACTGACAGGTCTTATTACAATTTTTGTGCAGGAGCTATTACACAAGCTGAGTTGCTGGCTATGCGTGATAAGACAAATCGACATTTGCGTTTGAGAGAGCTTGTCATGGAAAATTCACTTGAATCTAATCTTGTTGTCATGTAAGTACTCACTCTGATATATGTGGTTATTCTTCCTATGAAACCTTCACAGTTTACACTTAGTAATTACAATCCTAATCTAACTTAAACTTAACCTCCCCAGTAAAAGGCATTTGTTGGTTTGATTGCCAACATAAGATAAAGATAAAGCAGTCCCATTACAGGCCTGGAGTGGCCCAGAGGGTTCCAGGAAGTTAAGGTTCCCAGATTTCGTGACAACGGCACAGGATGGTGGTAAGGTTGTCAGCCTTACGCACCGCCCACCTTTACCCCCAGGAAATGCTCCTGGTACTCATTTCTGTTAGAGGCTGAGTCGACCCCAGGGCCATAGTGCGATCGGAAGGATTATGTCAATGAAAAATTCCATTACACCATATGGAATCAAACCAGCGACCTTCTGATTTGTAGCACAGCACCTTAACCACTGTGCTACCGCGGTCCCCTTGATTGCCAACATAGTATAACAAAATACATGGTGGTTCACAACACTATAAAATACTCATGTATTTGGTTCATCAAGAATTGACTGGGACTGACTAGCAACAAAAAAGTATTTTGTAATCTTCTTTTCATAAGGCTGAAGAATGAACTGTTGCAAGGGCATAGATTAGTTTGCTATCAGTTTGGTAAGTGGTTTTTTTCTTTAATATTTGTATTAAAAACTGTACCTGCAGCCTCCGGTACAGGTCATACTACTTGTACCGCTACTCCCCTCCTATGTGGTCTGGTCTGGAGGGGAGTAGCGGTACAAGTAGTATGACCTGTACCGGAGGCTGCAGGTACAATTTTTGATACTCCTGATGATGGGTGCTGTGACACCCGAAACATGTAGAGTAGTTTTGCAGTGAATAAATATCTGCATACCGTTGCATCTGTTGGATTTTTTATTCACATTGAATTATGATGCATGGAACCACGAGCTTAAAATTTGTATTATAGACTCAGGCTTGCCAAAATTAACCAAACTTTGCAGTACACAGAATGATCCAAAGTAAATTATCTTATTCAGAAAAATATAATACAGTCAGACTAAAGTAGAAAGACTGAACATTTAATGTAGCTCAGCCGTCCCTTCCAAATCGTTGTGGCTTGTGTACTGGGTCACTCGTAATTTTTCCATATGAATAACTGACGTACTGTTTAAAGTGATGTCAGTTTACCTTTTTATCAACTCTTAATTGAAACACCATTTTTCATGTCAAATTTATGGGTGTATGTTACAGGACTTTACCTATGCCAAGGAAGAATGTTGTGTCAGCAACCTTATACATGGCATGGTTAGAAACACTGACAAGAGATATGCCACCATTTCTTCTGGTTCGGGGTAACCAGACATCTGTGCTGACATTCTATTCATGAACATTTAGCCTATATATAGTGTCTTTTGGGTGTCAGTTATTGGACATGGATTCTTCAGTATTCTTCAGGTGTTTGAGCCTCGTCCATAATTCAGACTAGAAATATTGTTTTGGAGCCTTTTGTCACACATGAAGACAAGCTATATAGCGGAGGGAAGTTTGTGGTTGCTCTCCTAGGTGCTTCGGTGAAGAGGTGAACCGGTTTAGTTGCTCAACTCTTTTAGTCTGCAAATATTAATAAATAAAATTTTGAATGTTGTTCAGCTGAGCAGATGACTGCTTCTCTGAGCCTGGCTTCCCTGTTAAAAGGAGTACGTAGGTTTCAATTTTAGTCCCACGACATGTGTCTAGTTTACATTCATTCCTTATCTCAATTGTTATTGTATAACTCCTGGTGAAATCAAAGGTTGTTTGTGGTATTAATGTGTATTTACTTGGTCTGCTGTTGAAATTGGCAAAGAAACAGTTTGGTGCATTTCTGTGACTAGTATTATATTAAATTGCTGGAAAATGCAACTGCATCCATCATTGTAGGACAGCTTTTATTGCAAAATGGGCATTAAAAAATCTGCAAGCCCTACATGGGCTGCAAACCAACTGTTAACTGTAAAAGTCTTCCTCCCCCCAAGGAAAATGTATTTTACTAAGTGATTGAAGGACTAAAATTATTATTATTACTTAATTACTAGTATCAATGCAATGAACATCAATGTAGATATTAATTTTAATTTAATTTTTAAGACTTAAGTTATTTTTTGAAGTATTGAAAAATGTCACTGAGACACTTTCCCTATTTCATCGTTACTGGTAGTTTTTTAACAAATACACAAATTTCCATTCTGTACAATTGTTACTGAAACAGACTTGTAAAAATTACTATTGCAACTTACCCAAAATTTAAAGACTATTTTTCTCACTCCTTCCTCTATGAGATGTTGGGAAGTTTCCAAAATCGTATATTTTTATGCAGTTTGCATGGACCATGTTACAATTTAAATATTTGCTTATTACATTTAACTGTGTGTGCAAATTTCTGCAGATGACCCAAAAAATGTTCATTCATTCTGATGTGCCAGTATACTTGTCAATCAAGCGTTTTTGAAAACTGTTGCAGGCTGTAGATTGTTCATCAGTGCCTTAAGTGACATAATGTTCACAAATGTAGTTTACTGACCATATACATAGCTGGAGAAAACTCTCAGTACAGTAGCTGGCTAGTGGCAGCTGTGAAGCTTGTTGATGTAG
>Ga0123357_10013570_pt1 | contig 10584 bp, 7 predicted proteins | sample TergutEmb28metaG_FD_89873 | JGI IMG/M metagenome (GOLD analysis project Ga0123357, IMG submission 89873) | Embiratermes neotenicus P4 segment gut microbial communities from Petit-Saut dam, French Guiana - Emb289 P4 | ecosystem: Host-associated > Arthropoda: Insects > Digestive system > Gut ...
GGAGGAGGAGGTTGTGGAGGAGGAGGAGGAGGAGGAAACAAAGGGAAAAATCTCTTGACTAGGGAGGTGGTGTTTACCCACATTTCTGGCCCTATATACAGTTCAAGACTTTGTATTTACTTGGTAATATATTGCAATATAGAGCTGGACAAGTCCAAAGTTACATATGTAACAATACAGATGTATAATGAATGAACGAACGAATATGTGGACTACAAGACATATATGGCAGTGTCGAATGTAAATTCACCATTGCCTTTCAGTATAAATTTAATGTTACCAATATCAGCACAAATCATATCAGTATGCTGACAATCACAGGGCTGTATACTATATTGTATGTCACTGAAAATCCAACTAGCCATGCAAAATATTTGATAATGTAAACAATGCACAAGGCTGTGCCACTGAATTTCTTGACAACATAATTACAATAAATTCAACATATTAAATCAGTTATATATCATAAATTCCTAATGGCAATTTATGAACCACAGCTTGACTGGCAGAGGTTAAAATACAGAACAGACAATTACAGATACGTTGACATGGAATTTTATTGCAACAAAATTTTGTTGGGCTGCAATCTGCATCAGTCCAATAAGATCTAATTGCATTTTGTTGCTGAAAAAGCTTCAAGATATATATGTAATTTTATTACAGTTAAAAATCATGAATGCACAGATATGATACATTCTCTGGAATCCAATATGCCTATCATCAGACTGTCATGTAACTAATGAAACAACACTGCAGCAGCAAAGTCCAAAGGTTCAGCATTACTATATTACTGTATTACTATATTACTACTTTACTGTATCAAAGTCTGAGTCAGTTTCATTTACCTCTAACCCAAGCAGTCTGTCTTTGCCAGATACATCTTGATGTTGCTCCTCCATCTCTTCAGTCTTCCAAATGAACATTTTCCAAAAGTTAACAGAATCTAATTTTGTATGCATGAGAAAGTGTGTTTCTGTCTTTGAACATATCAAAATTTAGACAGAATATGACTAAATATAATAGGACAAATAAACTGACACAATGAGCAGCTTGGCTGAATCAGCTAACAAGAACCGGAATTTTGCTGTGTAGTAAAAGCTGTTCAGACATAAAAACTATTAGTTACTACATCTTCTGTAGAAAGGAAAACTGTAAAGAGACTACATAAAATTTTAGCATAAGACGCATAATGCCTAATAGATGCCTGCTACATTCTTTCAAATGTATTACTCGACCATGAAGCATATGTGAACTACAGAGTACTTCTTTTATCACTGCAATGAACATGGCATTCACTTGGTCATCCCATGACAGCAGCAGTGCTCAGGGTAGTAATAAAAGATACACACTGTATTTAAAGGTTTCATACTGCAGGAAAGAAGGGAACACATGGCTGGTCAGTGTGGCCAGTGTTATGTCAGGGACCACACAGCTGGTCACTGTGGCCAGTGTAATGTTAGGGACCACACAATTGGTCAGTGTGGCCAGTGTAACATTGTTAGTTAACATTTACCCTCTTCTTTTTACCCAGCACGAGACCAACCAGCCCAAGCGCATCTTCATCATTCCTCCAAAGATTTGAAGTTAATCTGTCATTTTTAAGGTTGCCATCACATTGTGTTAGGTACAATAAGAAGAGAATTTATTCCTCTTGCTATTCGTCTTACCAGATAATGTAGGCTACACTTTAGGGATCCACAGTTGTTGGGTAGATACCAAAACTCTCTATTTTTCATGAATCTCTTTCTACACACTATAAAATATTTCTCTTTTTGACATGAAAAATTTCACCAAAAGAGAATGAAAAATTAAAGAAAAATTATATATAAATGAAGAAGTGCATGAAACAAAATAAAATTTAGAAACAGAGGAAAAATATTGTGAAGAAGAAACCAATATTTATATCAGCAGCACAGTTGATATGTGTATCAGTGGTATGAAGTGTAAGTATCAGTAATTTACTTGCAGAACAGACCTTCCAAAGTGCAAGTCTAGATGCATTATTAATTTAAACCAGCAAACCATATTTACTGAATATAAAACAAAGGAAATAGGTAATGTGAAACTTGTATTTTGGAAAGCAAGGTTATATTTGTAGTATTTTAAGATTATAAGAATAAGGTATGAGCATATGATCATGTCTGCACTAGCAGCAAGATGTGAACATAGAATTACATCTGTACTGTAGCAAGACATAAATGCAATTATGCCCAATCTGCAGCAATTAAAATGCTCTTCATACTGACTTTGAACCATGCAACATCTGTGGCAAACCAAGCCAGTGTCATAAAAAAGGACATTAACTTCAAATCCTGTTGCTGAATGAGTTTAGATACTATTTTATTTACAACTTGAAAATAATTTCTATTACAGTTGAACAGCGTGTGATACGCAGAGACTTCATATCACATTTTACACATGATGTCATACTGTTGGCAACATACTAGCTGCATGAATACATCCACTCAATTAAATATGTGTTATTCTCTTAACAATTGACATGGGAGGAAGCACTAAATTATACCATCTTTATTTCCGCACTGAAATTAAGATCCTTCACTTATAAATTACTTGCATCAAATACTACTACATGCCCACCATATACCACAATTTTCATACTAACAAACCCTAATATGTGAATAGTATACTGATGAGATCCTGCTGTTTAGTTACCAGACCTGATGTAGATCAAAGATGCTTGCTTCCATGTCTGGTGTTCTCGTTCCCATTCGAAATGAGTCTTCTTTGCTACATATCACACATGTACTGGCAACTACATCTGAAATGTTTCAGATGTTTTGTGATATACCACAAATCACTTTCTATGCCTCACATCTTAATTTGGTGTAAAACTCCATACTTTACTGTCTTTCAATCCTATGACAACCACCACTCTACTGGAGCTATTCGAAATACATGTACATCATGTATTTTGATTCTGCGTAGTTGTTCATTAAATTACACATGGAGTGGTTAATACTCAAAGCAACAATAAGGACAAAAAAGGAAATGACCACATACTGACATCACATAACAATGCATATAACATCATTTTCTGTCTGCATTTCAATATCAAGTGTGTACCAAGCCTTCTTTTAAGTACGGAAGCTAAGGTATTGTGTGGGGCTAAGTACGCAGCACATGAGGCAGGCTATGGACAGCCTTAGTTTTGCTACAAGGAAATTTAAATTCTCATGAATACCTGTCAATGCTGGCCTCATCATCCAGCACTGTGTTAGCCACAGTGGGTTTTGCACCTGTCAAGAGACAAAAATAAATAGTTTAGTGTATACTGTTACTAGTGACTATCATCTACAGAAGATAGTAAGATTGTGAGTCATACTGAAACATACATCACAAATTCATCAACAAAGTAAAAGTAGTGTACATTAAGGTTGTAATTATTGTCTTAATGGTACTTCAGATTAAGCCCATTCATTCATAAGTCTTCTTTGTCTACATGATAAACCTGATAACCTTAATGCCAGTATTGTATCTGCTTTTCTGAAAACATGATATGTTTGCAGTTTGTCTGTGAAGATGGTACTTATTACTTCTATGAAGTGCAAGTTCTTTAGCTGACCATCACTGACAGGAGCAGATTGCTGACATCACACAACTGTATTTGTTCTTCTTACTACCAGAGGTCAATATGATCATGACTAGATGTGTTTGCTGTACTGTATTCCCTTGCCTGATTCCACTACACTCAGGAGAGACACTTTAATACAGATCCCTTGTGTTCTTATGTGTTACACACAAACTGAAATTGTAAATGTTTTTTTCAAGCAAATTTTTATACAGTAGTAAAGCTGACTGAATGAGTAGAAACGGTAAAATAAAAGTGACACACTCTCTCTCCAACACCATGCCATGATGCTGCATGCATTGTGTACTTATATACTATGTACTATACATGAATATTGGTTCTGTAGTTTCATTTTAGTTATTTTTAGAAGCAAAATCTCAACCCATTTCAAGCACACACCAATCACTTTCTCATACAAAGTCTGTAAAATTACCACTGGAGTGTAGGAAGTGAGAAGTGACTGACTGTTCCAGGAAAGGGATTATTCCAGGCGGGGTGTGCAAATGTTTCTATTTTCTTTGTTTCCACAGTGTTGCTAAGAATCATCCAATTATGTACAATGAGTGTTGGAGGATTAAGGCAACCAAGACCCCGAAAGAAAGAAAAAAAGAAGTAAGGAAAGAGACAAAGCAAGAGCGAAGGATTTCTTCTTCACGTTTAAATCCCTTTATCACACATACATACCTCCTACGTCACAAGTTCCAGAAAATTTTGTCTCAATGACGAAACCAGTGGCACATGCATCTTTCAGCATGTGGCACCAGGAGTGGTAAGTGCGATTGTTCGTTCCGCAGATGGGGCCGCCCATGTCACGCCGCATCCCCGATGGACTGCGAGGTTTTGGGCAGCGGTAGCTGCAGGTAACACAGCGTGGGGAGCCTGTGTTGACTTCGGTGAGGCAAACCTGGCGGTCCTTACAGCGGACAGTGCTGCAAGACGCCAATGCTGCGACAGAGATGTAACAAAGTGAATGACTATGCACGCAATGTAGAAGAGGAGATGGCCGGTGGTTATTACGTTTGTACCTTTTATGAAAGGCACCGTAATAACCAGGGGTTGAGTTGGGAGGTCCTGCACAATGTTACACAGTGGAACACATATTGCGTCATTCACAACCAAATTCCCTAGCTAACTAACCGCAGTGGCACGGCTGACTAACTTAAATCCATGGAGCAGTCTTTCTTCAAAAGCCAGTAGTTCTTGCAACTAGTCAAGTAATTCCCCGCATATTATGGAACCCAAAAGTTCATGACCGTGTACACAACAACCCGCCACTTGTCCCGATCCTGAGGCAGCTTCATCCGGTCCACGTCCTCCCGTCCTATATCTTTAAGATTCGATTCAATATTATCCTTCCATCTACGCCTAGGTCTTCCAAGTGGTCTGATATGGAACGCGATTATAGTTGTGATTCGCCATATCAGCTTATTAATTTCGTTAAGTTGCACTAGACCGAAGCGGTAAGTAACACACAGTACAGCCGGACAGCTTGCGGACGCTCAGCCCTCTGTTCTGAATGACGTACAGGAAACAGAAACGCCATTTCTGAGGACTCAGCCTAAATGCCTCACAAAAATCCCAGCAAGAGCGAAAAAGCTTCTTTCGAAGAACCGATGCCTGAAGAGGCTACGTCAGTGGCCACCGTAATTTTGAGGTAACAATTTTAACTTCTTGAGAGACACCTACGAGGCCTGAAGCCAAGGGCTACCAGCAGCCACGACATACACGTGCACCCGATTCACCAACGAAGTAGGCCTGAGTACCGAGTATAGTACTAAAATGTTGTGACTGAGGGCGAGAGCTCCAGTGCTGATTCGTGCAAAATTGACTGCTGATATATCTGAATTAGACGTTAGATAAACTGGTCAGAATTCCTGGAAGAAATGTTAGTTTTGTTGTAAATGGCACGTGCAAGAGTAGAGAAGGTTTAGAAATTATTTACCAAAACTGTTGATTACGTCAATATGTTTACGTTAAATCAGTTAAAACATGCGTCTGATTTGGCTAGACGTACAGCCTTATCTACACTTACTCCCACTCGAATCCATACCGAAATAACCAAATATATCGCAGTCCTGTACGGACAGTTGCAAACAGATCCAAGTCACGATGGCAGCTGCCAAAATTTCTGATTGGGACGGTCTAACGCAATGTACACAGACAGAATAGTTTTGAAAGAGGCCAGAGAACTGTCTGTCGTGTGAGTAAGTATTCTGGGTCAGTGGCGTGAATCAGAAATGAAAGAATTAAATGTACACTATTCGTGTCTGACGGTAAGTATTCATGCAAGTATTAAAATGATTACCACAAAAATGTAAGAATTTCTTACCAAAAATGTATTTTGAACTTCCGGTACAGAACCTACAAATATGTGTCAAAGGAACGTTGGAACGAATATAAAAAACACCAGAGTGATAATATCGAAAGAAAATAGGTGGAAATATTGCAAACTAAATCCAACCGCTCCATCCATAAGGAGATTAACTGCGCCTGTTGTTAACTCGCAGAATGCCTCGGCTTTTAAACTAGCAAAATTCCTTTCAGATACACCGCACCAACAAATGTTCTCCTCCCCTATCCTTTTTCACATTAACAACACAAAACACCAAATAAAGGATATTCAAGAAATTCCAATTGATAGTAACTTGAGATTAGCTTCTTTTGCTATTAACAATATGCACACCAACATCCCGACAAAACCACTACAACAAAAAATGAACACCAATCGCGTCGACTGCACGACTGCCAATGAGATACTAACTCTATGTGACCCGACACTGAAACAAAACTGTTTCCATTTCATTGACAAATATGAAACACATGGCCTTTCCATGGCGTCCTTACATCATCTGTCTACCCTCAAGTGACAGAACAGAACCATTTAATAATATCACACACAGGCTATTGCTGATAGGTGCGCGACACGTGCAGCTCTTCTAACGAAGCGTCCACAAACACCAATGACATGCTGTCTGCTTTAACAAGTGTACAATAAACACCAGTTGTGTTTGTGTCACGGTACTGACTCCTTCACTACGCAATCAACACATAAAAAGGGCCTGAATCAGCGCCCGCTCCAAATCTTAAGTTTGCGTATCGCACGCCGCACACTGCACAACACAGCAGGTTTCCGCACCACACCTCTGTATGCAGTTATCTTTTATCTCCACACCCCCCCCCCCACATGCAAGCCACATGCCCAGCCAATCTCATCGTCCTTCAGTTGACCAGTATAATAATATTTGGGGAGCAGAACCGAACACATCACCGTGCATTGTTCTGTCCCCCCAGCACCCTCCGTTGTGGCACATCAGTTTCTCTCAACACAGGCACCAGTAACGGACGGGCCTAATGTTTATGTAGATCAATCAGTATGTAACAGGAACCGTACGTTTTTAAGGTTGGACATCCCGTTGCGCTTCGAAGTTAATAATCACGTTATACCAGTCAACAAAACTAGGCCGTTTCTGTTAGTCTGTTATTATGTAACAGCGAACTTATGTTCTTAACCTCAGATTTACTGCGTCAGCGGCAACCGGATTCCTGCAGAGTGCATGACTCAGATAGGCCTACGTCAAACGACGTAGGCGGTCGGCATTACGATTGGCGTCTTCCTCTAGTTGGGTACCTATAGGTAAATCCTTACGACGGTTGTTAACACGCACTGACGAGAGTCAGGGTGCTGAGGAAGTGCGTGCCACTGGCATGATGAAAATGGCAAACGAGCTGCTGAGACCCACTGGTACGAAACAGAATAGCTACCAGTCGCTGAAAAAGACACAAGTTAACACGCACGAACTGTGCTTAACTGGCCACAAGCCATACAACATGCGATGCAGGAACAGGCAGTAAAATAAAGCAAAACAATTCTGAATAGACAGTCGATGTAAAATTCAACATGCAATAACAGGAAATTGACCATAAAATTCACGGTGCAATAGCTAATAAATTTACCGCTAAGAGCTAAAAAATGCAAAGCAAATGCAACCTGACATGATTGGTAAAAACTTAAGCCACAATGAATCGCGAAAGGCCGTACGTGTACTGAGGCCTACAAAGAACTGTACAATGTAACTACAATCACTGATAAGTTAGTTGATATAAGCCTCACTTTGTTACAAAGGAGGAAGCTGTGTGTCGTTAAGATCCAAACGATGCACGATGTAATAACTGACACGTGCGTTCGTAAGAAATATAAACGCAACATGAAGCGACTAGTGAATACCTGCGGACATTAAAAATGCACAAACGAATGATTAAGAGCCTTGAAAGCAATACAGAACGGCCTAACGATGAAACACGTATCGTCTGAACTCTGTGATGCATCGCCCGATTTAGTAATGGGTTAAAACGAACTTTAACAACTTCTATGTTTCAGTGTGCAAAGCAGACCAGACAGCAGGCACCAGTTGCTCCGTACTTGGTTGAATCAGACTGTGAACTGTGTGGAGACTTCCTGAACACATGCACGAACAGCGGATGTTTCTGAAGGCAGTTCTGCCGGGTTTGAGTGCGTACTGAACTAATTCAAAACCAACCAACCAAACATGGAGCAGAGATCTTCTTCAGCCGCTGACGGTTCCCCAGGTAGTCATGAAATTACCGTAATTTATAGAATCCGAGTGTTCAATGCTTTCTTCACAACAGCGTGCGATCTGCCCTTATCCTGCGCCAGTCCATGCCCTTCCACCAAATTCCTTCACTTTATAATCAGACTAAACGAAACAGGTTTGACCTGCCGTCGCCGTGTGTTGGACAGCAAGCAGGCCTATGCAGACCCTCACCACACAGCCGGTATCGCACGACAACCTTACCGCCCGCGCTGCAAGTGGACGTAACGTTTAAGCAATCCCGACGTGGGGCACAATCATACAAGCGCAGTGATGGAGATCATCATCTGAAATTAATGAGGACAAATCGCACCTCGGCACAAGTCGAGCTGCGTTTGGTCGGAGAGCAACATACCGGCTGAGTGCGGGGTGCTGCCAAGAATGGCGACTGGTAGATGGGAAGGTAAGGTTATGAAGAATAAGAAACAAGTTGCGGGAGAGGACTTGTGAGAGAAGGCAAAAAGAAGACAAATAAATAATAAAGTGTCTGAAAAGAAATTAAGTGCATGAAGACAAGCGGCGGACCTGACCTAGCAGAATGCACCTACGTGTCTGTCTCGCTGGAGCATTAATTCTTGCAGCGTCTTGTTTTATTACTGCCCAGTGGCTCTGCTAAACGTAACGAATACATGGCATGTGACGAACTGATTGCATCAAGCATTTGTCCACTTACGAATTAAGGGAGTGGAGCTCCAACAGCGACCAGTAAACAAGTTATAAAGTTAGGGACAGTTGATACTCGACAATCCGGGCCCCGCCACGAGTTTCAGGAAGCTCCTTCTGCCTTCAAGTAACTCCAATTTGCCCGCAGACATTATAAATTTTATATGTTCCTTTTATTTGAGATCGAGCAACTGCTTATTAACAACTTTCAGTGTGATTGTACCAGCTACCCAACATCATTGCTTAAATGCCTCTGCACTGCCAAGCAATGGCGACTTTTGTACAACAAAATATACGAAAGCAGATCTATCACCTTGCCATACTGACCGTGGACGGTGGGAAGACAGGATGAGAACCGAGACCTTCAGGAACTACATTACGCTATCCATGCAACTTACAGCTGTTGAAGAGTCTGTAGCTTGTAAAACGACAACTGACAATACAAGGCATCGTTAACTTGCATCCTACTGACACTCAAACATAATTATATAAATGCGTCAATCACATGTCATGTGTCGTCACATGGTTGATGCAGGACGACTTGACTGAATGCCGCAATCAATCAAATCAGCTGTCACGTCCCACTTTTAGTCAATTTCTCATCAGAAGAGGCAACACGAAATTGTTAGCAACAGCATGCACAACACCGGTATTGCAGTTCCTATCATTTTGTTGGAACTCCACACAGACGTTTCTAAACATTGGTACCAATGATGCCAATTACCAATGGTACTTGTAATTCCGGTCAACAATGAGGCCAATGGTTCCACCTAAACAACCGTTCTCCATAATTCCAGTTACCAGCGGAACAAATGATTGCAGAAAACAACGTCATCACTTACCCCAGAAGTTTCTATATCGCCTGAACAATATTTGGTCAATGATCGTTCAATACGACGACGTTATTCAATTACGAACGTATTTGCTACTTCTGGTTGATTTCAAGTGTCTTAAAACAAACAAATCGTGCAAATGAAGGTAAACCTAATATTTCAAAGACTGTGGCAGTACAGCACGCATACAACATCAGCGCTCTGGGACGTCGCTGCATGTCAACTGGTACAGAGTTCTGTCCAGCGGGTCTTAACATCTGCTTACGTTTGTTTCGTTTAACATAAGAAATAAGAGCAGGCAGATTGTACAAAAAATGGCTACTGGGTGCATAAATTCTGGTCTGATGTAGGACTTTTATCAAGTCGGCAAACGCTACGTGAGTCTTGATTCGTGTGAGGGAGATTCGCTATGAGCAAGGTTATGGTGCGAATCTTTCAGGTTACGTTTTGACAACAATTGGAAACAGGCCTGTATTAGGAAGCGCCCTGCCGTTACATTTGTCCTAATTCTGTAACTAACTGCAGTCCGAAATATATGGCGCACAGCACATACATAGTTGCGTCTGGAAGGCGTTGCGCCAGAGCAGTTTGGCGGAAGCTGCAGGTACAGCTCTGCTGTCACCATGTTTGTGCAGCAAACACAGTAATTACGTACGACTGCAATTAAATGTGTATCTCCAAGAACTGGCACATTGTCTGATTTAACCATAACAACTTAGGTGTCTAAAAAGACAACAGAACTGCAGTCACAATACGGCCAATACGGCTAGAGATGGAACCGTTAACCATTTAAACACGAAAATCTACCTGAATTAGACCTATATAATAATAATAATAATATTTATTAACTGCAATTGGGTTGTTACCCGGTGGCAGTGGTTAGTTTACA
>Ga0123357_10013571_pt1 | contig 10583 bp, 10 predicted proteins | sample TergutEmb28metaG_FD_89873 | JGI IMG/M metagenome (GOLD analysis project Ga0123357, IMG submission 89873) | Embiratermes neotenicus P4 segment gut microbial communities from Petit-Saut dam, French Guiana - Emb289 P4 | ecosystem: Host-associated > Arthropoda: Insects > Digestive system > Gut ...
CCTGGTCGACTACCGCCTGCGTGATGAAAGGCAGAATCAGGGCAAGGATGCTGCCGAGTATCATCCCGACGATGAGCTGGGCGTATTGCGACTTGTAGGGCAGCAGGTAGCGGAAGAAGTAGGCTAAGTTTTTCTGCTGTTTTTCCTTGTCGTCCTCATAATCGTAAAAATCGGGCGAGGGTTGGAGGATCAAAGCTGTGCCGGTGTCTTTTCCGCCGCTCTTGGAGCTGTGCCAGCAGCGGCAAAATTCTTCGCGGGTCATTGCGTATTTTTGGCCGGCGGGGTCGGAGATGAAGTACCTCGAGCCCCCTCTAACTCCCCCGAAGGGGGAGAACAAGCTCCCTCTCCTTTGGAGAGGGCGGGGGGAGAGGTGATACAGCACCACAAAATGATTCTGATTCCAATGAAGGATGCAAGGCAGCGGAACATCTTCCACCAACTGTTCCAGCGTAATTCTCACTCCCTGGGTGTGCATGCCGATGCTTTCGGCGGCGTCGCTGATGCCGAGCATCGAAACGCCTTCGCGGGTGATGAAGCTCCTTTCACGGAGGTTTTGAAGGGTGTAGCTGCGTCCGTAATGTCGGGCTATCATGCGGAGGCAGGTGGGGCCGCAGTCCATGGAGTCGAGCTGGGTGTAGATAGGAAATTCATTCATGCTATTCGATTTCAAACAAAGATTGTTTTAATTCACCATATCTACTAACATGACTTTGGTATAAACGTGTTAAAAAATTGTATGTTATCATTTCATAAAATCTATTGTTATGAAAAATCCGAATAATGGACATATGAATAAAATCCGATAATTTATTTTCTATGGTTTTACTATTATTTTTTTGAAAATTATCAATAATAATATTCATATTTTTATTCCTTTTTTGGATAATTGAGAATATTTCTTTAAAATTTTGAGTGTAGCCCACTGTTTTCATAATCTCATTTGCTTCCCTATATTTTTTGTTAAGTTTTATTAAATTATTCTTGTTTGGATAAAATTCTTTTAAAAATGTGTCATTCATACGATTAACAAATTCTAACCGTTTATTATCATTATCTAAAAACGTCAAAATATAATTATGCACATTTTGTAATGTATAAATCCATAATAAATTAGCATTGCCATTATATAGATGCCTTTTTGACAAAAAATCAATTGAACAACAAGAATCAATAAAAAAAACATCTTCTGCAAATAAAATATCCTGATGCCCATATCTATCTAGTTCTCTGTGATATGTATCAATTACATATCGATATATTACAGAATTTTCGATATCATTTTTTATTGTTCCGTTGAATAATTTAAGTACTTTTTCGAAAAACGATTCATAAATAAGATGGTATCTTAAACGTATTGAAGATTCAGGCTCTGAAAAAAAAATGTAAAACCATTTGTCAATATAGGAATTTTCCATTAAATAATTTGTTAATTTTCCAATTTTTGGAATTAAAATATTATGACAATTAAAGCGATTTGAATATATTTTTATATACATCCATTCTTCGCCTGGGTAAAAATGACTCTTTATTAACATGTATGTATAGATTTACTGTTTATGATACAACATAATAATTTCAGATGCTAAAGGGTTATTTTCTGAATCTCTCAAAACTGTCTTATATTTATTAAAACATTCTTCTAATATAATGACTGTTTTATTCTTAACAATATTATAAAACGATAAGACTGAAATGTCATTCAAAAAATCAATTTCAATTATATTGTCATTTTCAACATAACAAACAGAATTATCAACTTTATTCTTCTCTTTCCAAATCCTAATAGTTTGCAATATATCTTCATCAGATAAGGAATCTTTTTTTCTTTTAAAATTTTCTTTTAAAATCCATTTCTTAGGATGTAATATTACATTTTTGAACATTATTCGAGGTATATGAGTAATTCCATTGCTATAGAGAAAGTCAAAAGAAATTGGCTCATTGAAATAATTCATTGATAAATCACTTAAAAAAGAAAAGATTGATGTTTTATTTATCATCGTGTTAAATGCCGAACTTATGACTGGGATAATCCTTTTTTGCAATTTATCTGAAAACAAACAAACATTGTCATTATTTATGTAAACGTATATATCTGATAAAGGAATAGTATATTTCTCTTGGGGATTTTCATCAATTATAGAAATTGAATATTTTCTGAAATTGCGACGTTTTACTATGTTTCCTCCATCTAAACTTGGAATATAATTAATCTCTGCAAATACAACGGATTCAAAATTCTTATTTTCTCTTTCACTCTCATCTATTTTATAACATAAAGAAGTGATTATATCATTTTTTAATGTAAAACGCCCCAAAAGATTGGAAGCGCTAAATAAATCATGCCCCTTAAAAAGGTAAAAAATGTTATTATTAATGTTCAATAATTCATATACAATTGAAATTGTAGGAGGTTGAATATGATCGTTTGTATAATTAATTTCTAACATTTTGTCGATTTGAATAGGGTCATGCATGTTTCCATCATTCTCTACAATTCTATCGAAATAGTAATCTAAAATTTTCTTTTTAAAATTATTAGTTGGTAATGTTTTATCTATTGTAAAATTGTCAAAAATGTCACCCATATCTAAATTCAAGTAAGATGATTCTAATCCTATGCTCGGATCAAACAAATGTTGAATTGGAATTTTCTCATTTTCATATTTACTCAAAAAATCATTTTTGAACGTTGCTAATTTAGAATGTTGCTTAAGTTCAGATGTAGAAAAAATCAATGGTATTAGTTCTGCATTTATTAAAAGGTCTGTTGAATATTTTATATCAAATTTATATTCTTTGAAATTGAATAAATCCATTTGAAAAATTGGTCGAGATTTATTTTCAATATCAAGGAAATTATTATGATCACGTATTGCTTCAAAATCTATAGTATTATAATTCTTGATATTAGTAATATTGAGTAGATTCTGTAAAAAAAAATGATCTTTAGTGTCTATGTTCGGATTACTAAGAAAATCCTCAATAAAAATAACATCGTCACCTAAAAGGTGAATCCCATAGTAACAATAGATGATTTTATTTTCATATAATTCTTGAATAAAAATATCAATTTCCGCTTCATCACATCCTATACTATTTAATTTATCAAAAATATCTTTGTATGTAAACACTTTACAATGCAAAAGATAAGAAATGATTTGTGTAATTATTTCATCTTTTGCAATTGAAGATATCTTAAATCTAAAGACGAAATGATATAATGAATTTTCAATATATCGATATTCATTTTTCCATTCATATATACTTGAATTCACTCTATATTTAAACCATGAATGTTTTCCATATTTCTTATATAAGTATTCTATTAATTTATAAGCATATCCGGTATCTATAGTTATTGCAATATTGTCTTCAAGCATTGGAATAATAAGTTGCGAAGTACTTCCAATTGAAGTCGACGAAAATAAGCCAAAAGGAGTACTTCTTGTTGTTATGCGAATAATATATCTGTATAAGGCCAAAAGACCTCTTTTTTCTTTTTCAGAAAAAATCTCTTTTTTCTCTATTGTTTTTATCGCGGAGTAAAAATCTGGGGATGCAATATAAATAGCTTCTTGAAGCATACTATATTTTCTCCAAAACCCAAGAATATCTTTATACGATTTTATTGATGATAATTCATTGTAAAGAGTTCCTAATGATGGAGATCTGACAATAAATTGATTAAAAGGGTGATACATAAAAACATTTACGAATTACTGATACAAAAAAAATTCTTTCCACTGCGAATACCGGTTATCAAGACATTCAAGTAAACTTAGCCCAGCTCCTGATATTCCGTCTAAAAAACTAAAATCTTTGAGATTAAAAGCTGATTTTTCATTCTTAACCCGATATAATAAACTAAGTAAATTATCCATCCAGAAATAAATGTTTCTTTTAATATTTTTTTCATTATCTGTTTGATATACCTGTGTGTTATACATCATTATCGCTCCAGCAGCTCCGTGACAAAGTCCAATATTTTGCAATAAAATTTCATTTGACAAATCCCTGTTAAATGCTTTTTCCAATATCTTATCCGCCAATTTAGAATATTTACTAAATTTTGGAAAAACTGAAGAAATATTTTTATATAACTTAGCCATAGGCGCATCGCCATAACACCACGCTAAAAAAGTTGATTTAGGATGAATAGAAAAATCAAGCTCCATATGTCCAGGGAAACATGTTGCTTTGTCATCAGAATAGCGTATAGACTCCATGAAATTAATAACACCTTCCACAAGATTAAAAATCTTTTGTTTATTTTTTCGATTCACATAAGGATAATATTTTAATAAGAGAAAAATCATAGATGGAATACCATGAGCCATACCTAAATTTATTCCCCAACTTTTATCTAATATTCCAAAAGATTTCCAATATAAACCGGATAGAGGATATGAGGCTTCTAAACATGTTGATTCAACTATTTCAACAAAAGAATCCATATAAGAAAGACTTTTTCCTTTATTTTTACCAGTTTCATAACGTTTTAATAAGTAGTATCCTAATCCGGAAGCTCCATCTAAAAAATCAATAAAACCATTTTTTAAATGAAAAACAATAGCTTCATAAACATAATTATCAGACTCTTCATCTATTAAAAGATATAAACTGTCTTCGCTTATTAAACCTATATCTTTTAAATGAATTAAAAATAAAGCTAATTCTGCAAATTGAAATATGGCTGTAGGTCCTTTATATTTATCATAATTGTCTTCATATATCGAAATAAGTGAATTCACTTTCTGTTTACTAAATTCTTTAATATCAATTTTCCTATTTAAATATTTCTGATAATAAATCTGAAAAAGACTGACTCCCGATAATCCCGAGTAGAGAGAAACATCCTGTATATAACTTTCTATATCAGATTCTTTAATTTTATCATCAATGAATTGTAAAATTGAATACACATCTTGTTTTTGAAATTTACTTTGGTTCATTCTAAAAGTTTTTTAACACATTCAAACACAGTATCTTTATCTTTTCTATAATCGTCCAGCGTTTGTTTCACATATATATCGGGAGGGACGCCGACAGAATGATAGCCATCCAAATCCTTTCCAACAGTCATAACGAATCCGAACATCAATTGACTTATATTAGACATGTCGCCATTGATTCCAGATGAGTTAGTTCCCACTAAAGTCGCCAGTTTGTTCTTTTTTAATGTATTAGTAATGCTTTCTCCATAACTGACAGTATTTATGTTGATTAAAGCATAACATAGTATCCCTTTTAAATTAGGATATTTCGGAGTCAATGTTTCATCTCCTGTCCATTCTTCCTGCTCTTGATTGGGAAAATAACGGGTGGGAATCTTATAACTTCCCCATTTAATTGGTTTTTCGGATAAATAGGAGAGAATGTTCATGGCTTCAGGCATAGGGTATTCACGCAATTCAAAAATTAATGTTTTTATACTGTCCAAGTGCGTAGAAATAAACTCTTTAAAGGTTTTCTCTTTCAAATTGTCAGATGAAAAATCAATGTAATAAATTCCATTTCCCAGATTATTAATAAAATCCGTCTTTTTGATATATGTTTTTAATACTTTTCCCCAACTGTGATTAGCAATATTATTATCAAATTCTATATAATTGCCATCAGAAGATTGAAATACAAAGCGAAATAAAGAATCTTTGCTTATTGTTAAAAAACCATCTCTCAGGAACCGCACTCGTTTCGCTTCATCATTCGAGGAAGCTATACATTTTAATTTCATTGATAAGAGTGAATCAATTGGAATATCATTCACAGAAATCAATCTATCTCCACGCTTAACGGTATCGGTTTTTCCACTAATTAGATTTTTACCTTGTAAATCAAATTTGCTTACAATTGTATCTTCAACATAATCCAAAGCTATCAACGGATGATTTTCATATACTGACTGCGATGCCATTCTTTTGTTTGTACCCTGAACAACTCCATTTTCGCTTAGATGACCATCATTAAAATTAGCCATGAATTCTTTCAGTATATAAAAATACGTTACAAATCTTTTTTCCTGATTTATTCCTGTAGATTCATCTGTAATATTCTCGTCAATTTTATTTAAGTAAGTTAATAACAGCTGGTTCATCTTTTCATCTGAAAATTTATCCTCTTTCAAATAGGGGTAAAAATGTTTCATAATATTCCACCGCTCTATCAAATTTGCCTTAAACACTGATTTATCCTGATACATAATAGGCATATAACCAAATTCTTTTTTAATAAAAACTTTAGATAAAGAATATTCTGTGATACGCAGATCAATTGTGTCGGTTATTTCTATTATGTTTTTCAGTTCCGTATTAAAAGTATTATTTTGTTTGGAAATTACAACCGGATAATACAAATACAAGTTATCTAATATTTTATAAGAATATAAAGAATCTATTTTCGGTATTTGATTATTCCATTTTTCATATACAATTTTAGAGTAAAATTTATCTCCTGCAAACTGCCGTTGGCTGCCAAAACCATAATGCCGGTAAAAATATGCTTTATTAGAATTATGTTTTGATAATGCGTTAACGATTAATTTTGATTCATTGGTCAACTGCATATCCGGAATCAAAGATATGAACGTTTTTTCTAAAAATATTCGTATCGAATCGCTGTTGTCTGATACGTATTGCGACTGTCTTAGCACATACATTAAGAACTTATCCCAATTCAAATTACTTAACTGTTTGTTCGGATTGAAATAACGCGCATAGCCATACAGGTTTGCAACAGCTAATTCCAAATCTTTATTGGTTGCGGGATTACGATCACTTTCATTTTCGGCATTTACTTGCATGCATGAAAATAAATAAATAAGATAGATGAAAAGACAATATTTTTTCATGATGAACTATTTTTTCAATTAAATTCTTATACTTTTGTAAATACAGGCAAAGTTAAGTTTTATAATTGAAAATGAATCACACATTTTAAATAGGGCAGATAAAAAATTACCTGCCCTTTTCATTTTTTAAGATCGCAATGCTTTTCAAAATTCAGCGTTAAGCGGATTTTAAACAAATTAGGTTGGGATGCACAGTAAAACTGTTTCTGCACAACTCTTAGAATTATTTGCTCCACTGCATCCACCCGTTTTAAAATAAGTACCGCAAACCCTTGATTTAAACAAGTCACAGTCAACTGTAATGTCCTCAACTATGGCTGGAGGTTCTGGATCGCAATACCCACCTCCTTGAATTCTTTTCATAGCATCATAATCTAATGACGATAGCACTTCTTTTTTTAATCTTAATTTTCCCATAACATAAATTTTTTTAATTAATAAAAATATTCTCATATAAAGTGTCAAATTTTTCTCATTATTTATTGTTTTTCAATCGCAATACAAAATTACACATAAAGGCTATTATCCTGCAATAGGGATTTCCCTATTTTTTCATTTGTTATACATTTAATTTCCAATGACATGTAAGATGCTTATAATAAGTATTTTATTGGTTGGGTGGCGGCGGGGAGGGGTAACTGTCGTATTCCCTGCTTTTTTGATTCGATTGCAGGAGTTTGATAGATAAAACAACGGTTATTGGCATAATGAAATTTTTTTGAAAAAGAATTAAGATTCAGGTCGTCAAAAAGCGAAGTCTTGATCTTCTCTACCACTTTAACTGTAAGGTGCAGTTTGTCAGCCATTTCCTTGTTAGTAAGTCCTTCTTGACTCCATACAAGCATCTGCTTTTCTCTTTTGCTCAATGGCGCAAATGGGTGAAATGTCCATTTACGGGATATGAAAGAATAGGTTGAATAATCGTGATTGTAATAATAAACGCACAAATTGCCCGAGTAGGGGACTACGGCAATGGATAACAAGCATACGCCCCATCGAGGAATGCCCTGCTGAAATTTTGGTTTTATTTTTAGGTAAGCCATCAGATAATCGGGCTTTCTATCTTCTTCAGATAAGAAACTTCTGATTCGCAACGTACATCCGAAAAAATTAATCCTTTCTGCCGGCAATATGTTGTTGTAAAGACTTTTTAATATAGCGGCGTGGATATCTCGCCATAACGGCAGATCGTCGGGATGAAGCGCAATTTTGAAAAATTCGTAACCTTCCTCTTTGACCTTTTCAGGCGTATGTCCGCATAAAAATAAATTATGCGGCGACACATGCAGATAATTCCTTTTTTTAAAATCAAGCACAATCAACGCTTCCGACATCATATCCGATATATCGGTAAATGCCTCCAAAAATTTTTCATCCTCTATTGCCGGAACGTCTTCGGATAGCCCTTCAGATTTAAAATCAATACTCATTTTTCTTAACAAAATAAATGCAAAAGAAACTGTAAAATTCAAATTATGTAAATATTTTCATAAATGTTTTCGAATAAAATCATTTTTTATTACTACTGTCATGTCACGTTTCAAAAGTCGGATAAAGTTTTCTTAGTTTAATTCTTGCATCATCCGTTGTGAAACGCCATTTGATAGTTGCGTTTTTATTATTTCTGTCTTTTTGCCAAGCATCCACTTCTTGTTGTATTTTATCCATTGTATCTATTCTTCGATTCAAACACTGTCCCATCAACACGTTTAATTCTATCTCAGCCATGTTTAGCCAACTACCGTGTTTGGGAGTGTAAATGAATTCGAATCTGTCCCAAATTGTTTTTTGCCTCTTGTGCACAAAATGTTTCATAAAAAGCGCCAGCTTTATGCGTATTGTAATCCGACAACATTTTAGAAAGTCCAAACAGATTATATTTGTGCGGATGCTCGTTGAAGTACCGGTTGGAAAAATCATTGGTGTGTTTTACATTCAGTAAATCCAACAATGCGACAAATGTGTTTTGATGCTTTCTCATGCGTTATTTAATAGTTCAGTGGATTTTTTCGTAATTCCAACTGAAAAGCAAAGGTCATAAGAATTATTGAAACAAAAACAGAAAAAGTTGGACAAATTTTGTCCAATTATCCGGACAAATGATTACTTTTGTTGGACAAGTTTAAAAAATAACGATATGAGTATAGGTGATAATTTAAGAAAAATACGAAACAGGAAGAATATTTCGCAACAAGAAATTGCTGATTATTTAGACGTTGATAGGAAAACATACGTAAGTTGGGAAACAGGTATGGCAGATATAAAAGGTTCTTATATTCCTAAGTTAGCGGAATTTTTGCATGTGGAAATTAATGATTTGTTTCGTGAAAAGTCTGCCGACATCGTTATAAACCAACACAATACAGACAACAAAGACAGCTCAATCAATGGTGTTATCCTTTTGTTAACCGACAAAGAAGCTGTTAATCAATTAGTCGAAATTATGAAGGAAAGATTTAATGGCTTAAAACATCTTGGTGAATAGGGGGATTTTACTTTCCCTGCAAGTCTTAACTGTCAGTTCCTATGTTTGTGCCGGCAAAACCAACGCGCCATCAACGAAGGGACTTCGATAATGATATCCGCCTGCCTTTACATGTTTGGCAGATATGGTTACTTGTCGCTTGTCATTAATTTCTGCAACACCGGCGCCTTTACCGCTCTAACTTCGGTTTTCGGCTCTTTATTCAGTTGTTCAAAAATCGTGATTGTATTCTCGCCTTCTTTCAGCCATACTCCCGGAACATAAAGCGTTTGTTGCGGACCTGCCTGCCAGTAGCGTCCAAGATTGATTCCGTTGATAAACACAATGCCTTTTCCCCATCCCGACATATCGAGAAAGGTATCGCCGGTTTTGCTTAACTGGAATTTTCCTTCGTAAACCAACGGTTTCCGATTCAACGTTTGCGCATTAACCGGCGTATTTTTTAAGAAAGTCATGACCGGCGTTTGATCCATTGGCAATTGCGTCATCTCCCAGTCGCCGTCGATTTCTATCCCATTTATCATTAACGGGGAAATAATACCTTTCGTATTGTGAATGATTTGGGCGCCGTAATTGATTCGCCCCATGTTTTCTACCAGAATCGACAATTTGGCATTGAACGGAATATCAATATCCATACTGTAATCCTTGAAATATCGGTTCAACTCTCCGACCTGCTTACCATTCACATATACGACGGCATAATCGCGCAAGCCTTTAATTTCCAAAGTCCCGCTGATCGGCTGATTAAAGGTCCGTTCGTACAGCACATAGCCGTGAGGCTGTTTCAACTGCTCAAAAGTCAAAGGTTGGGAATTTTGGATTTTCGGTTGTTTCCCTAAATAAGTAAACACATTGGCTATTTCAGTCAACGGGATAGATGAAATTTCAATCACCGGAATCGCTTCAGGCGGTTTGGGCACCGGATACGAAACATACTTCTTGATGACATTGCGGATCGAATCGTATTTAGGCGTAACCCAGCCGGCTTCGCTAATTGGCGCGTCATAATCGTAGCTGGTTAGATCGGGTTGTATATCATGGTCGGCATCGTAATTTGCGCCGGAAGTAAATCCAAAGTTTGTTCCGCCATGTACCATATAAAAATTGAAAGAGACATTGTTTTGCAAATACTCTTCCGTTTTGCGTGCAATTTTTGAAGCGTCCACTAATGAAAAAGGCTCTGCCCAATGGTCTAACCAGCCGGGGTAAAACTCCGCCACCATGTAAGGACCTTCCCCGTTATGA
>Ga0123357_10013573_pt1 | contig 10582 bp, 8 predicted proteins | sample TergutEmb28metaG_FD_89873 | JGI IMG/M metagenome (GOLD analysis project Ga0123357, IMG submission 89873) | Embiratermes neotenicus P4 segment gut microbial communities from Petit-Saut dam, French Guiana - Emb289 P4 | ecosystem: Host-associated > Arthropoda: Insects > Digestive system > Gut ...
TGTTTTTAAAGAACGTCTCGATAACGAAACCGCGATGTTCACCGGACCAACTCATGGTGTCTACTGACAACTAGACGATCCGCCCGAACCGTTGCCACCTCCCGCGCCGCCCTACACCCACCAATCCCTTACCAGTGACCTTGAGAAATGTGTGAGTCCATTCTGCCGCACCCTGTATTAAATATGAGGAGTGTAAGTATTCCTGCCTAAGTTATCCAGCATGCAAAGTGCATGCACCATAATATATTGCCATCTGTGGCCTGTAAGGCTCTACGTATTTTTCCACATTACTTCATAGACGGCACGACTTTCGAAAGAAAAATATTGAACATAAAATGCCTGTTTTGCTCTCTCTACAACTCTTGACAGAAATATTTTTCAAACTATTAAGGATTCAGTAACATGCTATCATAAATGTACATACGTTCTCATGTAAATTACCCGTTATTCTACTCAAATTTTGATAAAACTTGATTTTTCTAGAAAGACTTTCGAAAAATCCTTAATTATTAAATTTCCTGAAAATCTGTCCAGTGGCAGCCGAGTTGTTCCATGCGGACAGACAGACATGAAGCTGTCTTCTTTTTTCGATTTTTCGAATGCGTCTAAAAAGAAGAAAATAATGCAGAAGAACTACATAAACATTACTTCAAATTTGACGTTCTCAAAGGAAGGATCAAGATCAAGATTTACACCAGCGTAATCGTATCTATAAACTACAGTTTCCCATACGTCCAGCAGTTCATCTGTTCACGACCATTCGCCGCTAGATTTAAGGGGCATTCTACACGTTTATATTAAACACTAGGCAGTCAAAATTCTTGAAAGCATTCTTGGTCAAAGTCGTTCTTTTCCCACAGTGAAACGGACCTTGTCTGTTACCTACAAGGTTTGAAAAGTATAGGGCCACCATAGTTTTCAAATTTTAAACGCAGCAATACTGGATATCCAACTCAATGATAAACACATAGGAGTTCTCAAGCAAATTTTTGATGCCGTAACCTAGGAGTGTCCCTGCTTAGAGATTAGATACGCATGATCTAGCTTATTATGAGATACCAATCTATCAGTAGAGAACCAGCAACCAAGCATGTACAAACGCAGAACGAAGCAAGCCACTGTAAGTATATAAACATTTGACCTGTGACAACCTTTCTTTAAAATTGAGTTCCATATGAACGTAATTTATTTAAGCAGATGGGTTAAGTGCGCCAGAACCACCTGACGGCATTTGAAATTTGAAAACTAGCTTTCCCGCTAAGTGGCGCTTTCGTACTTACCGTCACCTTGCACAATGAAGTTTGGAGCAACTGCTCACACAGCACAGGTTTTCATGTACACGCTCGGGGGAAATGTTCCAGGCACTCTTCTTGTTTCGCGGAAATCACCGCCCCGCCCAGTACCAGACTACTCCCTTTGGGGTTAAGTAAACAGGAAGGCAAAAAAAAAAAAAGTCCTGCCAATACTGATCATTGAAAACAGCGAATTCGAAAGTTTAAATAATGACATGGTGGCCACCTAAAAAGTTCATAAACAAAATGTAATCATTAGGCCTAACGTGAAATCTCATGGACACTAAATAGGTATAGAATAAATACCAGCGTTAGAACTTATTTTTTCACTTTGCCTCAAAATGTTATTTCATTTCAAAACCGTCCGGCGTTTCTTGATCATCCTACAGAAGCATCATTGTTTAAACATGTTCAAGAACCTTTTGACTAATTTATAATATTATTTTAACAAAGGATATACAACACTTTATACGTAGCTACTACTGTAACTGTAACAAAGTGAATACTGTTTTTAAAACTAGTATCACTATAAAATATATATAAAGACTGCATATATGGCAGGAAACTGCACAACCTTAAATGGCTTAGAGGTTAAAAATTTAATGCCGAAAGTTACATTCAACATTTCAACTTAAGTAACAGCTAGTACCCGTGGAGGACTTAAAAATGGTCTAATCGGTCGAAACATGTAATACACGTTAAACCTTGTAAATAGGGGGTTTTTAATAAATTAGCCGTGTTATACTGAATTATTTTTAGTATATTTATCAAAATATTTTTAGTATGTATGCTACTAAAACATAGCGGAATGCAAGTTCAAACGTTATATAAAATATTCCGAGCTTATTTGTTATTTGGGCCACACTTTATACGCCAATAAAAATTCTACACATTTGCTTCCATTTTATATTCGTGACAGTCAAACAATTAAGAACTGTCACATACAGACGTGACGCTACTTCTGCTTTACGAGCTGACCGGTGAGTTATGATGGGACTGCATGTGCAAGTGATGTGAAGAGTTGTGAATTCACTTAAAGAATGAGCTTGGGACTTCCGGTGAGGTTCAAGTACACAAAATAATTCAGACTCGATTTTCTTGGAGATTTTCGCCGCTGCCACCTCCCAGCAGTAGTTCGATATAACGGTTCACATATTTGCAGGCCAGTGTCTATGGACTTTTCCTCAGACCCTAAAATAATATGAGTTAATCAATGGGAGTAAAGAAAGAGAAAATTGGTTCAGCTTACCAAAAATATTCACTGTTTCGTGAATGGATAAAACAAAAAAGACGATAACTTTAAAACATGAAAGGAAATACTGCAGACCTTTTAACAGAGAAAAAATTACAATCCTATATTTAAACAACAGGCTCCGTAAAAACGTATTCACTTACATTGGCTAAGGCCTACTGAACATCCTGAAGATGGGTGTTTAAAATCGAAACATCTAGCAGGAATGTTATAAATAAAGAGATGTGTAGTTGTGCCGACTGAACGTGTGTTTATGTAGCACAGCGGAAAATTTCGTTTACAGTCAGCAATATAAGATGTTTTTAGAGGGCACTTACGTCTATCGTTCTAGGACCAACAGTTATGCACTAAAAGAACCATTTATTAATGACACATCAGACTGTAAACAGATCGAGCTTCATTCGGACTACAATAATACAAAGTCTGGCTTCGATCGGCTACGTGTAACAATTCGAAAGGTAAAAATCTGGTTCGGACCAAATATTTCTCGGGCCGGACCGCGGGAAGTTATAAAATTCTGGTCCACACGGACCTGCAATGTTGAATTACACCAAATCTCCTGAAGCCATCAGAAATTTGTTTCAGGTTTTCCTACACTTTAAGTAAACTTTCCCGGTATTGCTCAACTTCCCTCCCACAACAGCAATCCTGCATTCAGCACTAACAGAGTAGACTAGTATAGTGTTATTAGTACATTATCTTCGTGCTTTGTCTGGTAACGAAGACTCTGCAATGCGAGACTCTCATTCTTCATTAGTGTGGAAGACAGAATTTTTAGAAACGTACCAGTGCACACAGTGTGTCAGCATGATGTCACGCTGATAAAGACCAACCTTATTCACTAACACGTTAACAACATGTTAAAAGTTATGGCAAGTGAACACCTTTTCTCTGAAAGGGAAATAATTTAATCAGCATCAAAGATTTTATATTTTCTCACATGATAGCTACAAACATGTTGTGAACATCGATGATATAAATGGCAAAATACATTGTTAGTTTCCATATGTGCTAAGGAATTATACCCACCATGAGACCAATATGGCTAAGTCCCTGCCTCACCCACAGTTCCAGAGACTTTACACACAAACACACACACACACACATACACACACACACCCACAACAACCCCCCCCCACACACACACACATATCCGTAGCATCAAATCACGATCATTATTCAAGTTTCGTTTGTCGCTAGCCGCATGGCACTACGTGTTCCCAGACATAATTCTACTGTGCAAGATGAGTCTCCACGTAACTTCCGGGGTTGAGAATAATACCACAGCAGCCCCAAACCGTATGCGATTCCAATGGCTTGAAAGAAACATGAGGGTTTCAGCTTTCCAATACCGCGACGCTCTGAAATAATGTATAATTTCACGCCCCTCCTCAACCATTAAAGCTGTTCCAGTTACGTAGGGCCTGAGAATCACAGAGACATCCAGCACATTTTTCGATGTCTGAACGGGCTAGCAACACAGATCTTGATGTTGTTGCTGCTGCTGCTGCTGAGAATTACCATCAAGTTCAGCAAACTTTGTAGGAAAGACCACCTGACACGACTATGGTGCAGTCAGCATTAGTACAATAAAGGTTGTATTTGCTTGGCACTACAGAGCTATCAGTGTGAAAGATTACCTTATTAGGATTGTTTGCAGAAAGGTGTTGGGAGTTATATCACTTATTTTATTCTTTTCGACATTAATTTAACAAGGAAAGCGTTCATAATCAAATTATAATTTTCTTTTTCCAGGCCAGGAAATTCATTGTAACAAGACAGGCACTGTACGTATAACGTAACAGTGAGCCGCGTTCGTGCAGCCATTGTTGCAGTGGAAAAGCAATAAGTATTACATAATACGAATGTGTGTTTGTAGCCTTGGGTATCCAGCGCGCAATGCGCATGCGCCATATTTTCATCTGTGGCCTCCTCGGCTCTACAACATTCCTCCACTGTATCTCACAAAAAGCACGATTTCGAAAAAAATTTGAACATAAATGTGTATTTTGATTTTCTCTACATCTTTTTTTTTTTTTTTTAAACACACTGAGAAGAATTGAGTGAGATATGTTCAAAAATGTACATTGGTCTTCATGTAAAGTAACTGTTATTCTTGTCCGATTTTAATGAATCTTGAATTTTCTAAACAGATTTTCGAGAAGTGCTTAAATATAAAACTTCATGAAAATCCGTCCGGTGGGAGCAGAGATGTTGCATGGGAACAGACGGACTGACGGAAAGATATGACGAAGATAGTAGTGACTTTTCACAATTTACGAACGTGCCTAAATATGTAATTCAGTAAAGAAAGGCGGACCAGGATATACATGTTCACTTCCACTAATCTGGTGCACTATAGTCAAAACAACTGGTTTGAGTTAAAAAAAAAAAAACACGACCTTAACTACACAATCCTTCGCACATGCCACAGTTTAACTCTCTCAATAATACAAGTTTTACTGTCGTAACATAGAAGCTTTTTTTTTTTTTGTAAATATGTCACTAAAGTACTCCAGCTTGAAGGTGAATTCAGTGTACTTGAACACCTAAATACTGTCGGTACGTCTGTAACGTACGAAAGAAAGGTATTCTCTATTTTAAAGCTCTCATTAAAAGTTTCCCGTGAACCATACAACAATCTTCAAGGTATCGAAATAATTACTCGTGTTTTGCCACCATGTCGTCACAGAAACTAGAGAACAAAAACGTCTAGTTTTGGACGTAGTTAACATTTATGGTTGTTAACATTTATGGTTGTTTATACGGGATTTACATTCATATAGCCAACAGTAATATCGGCAAACACTTCAGCGTCCACTGTCCATCAAATTTCTTTGCCGAAGACTATATTCTCATTATCACAAATATCTTAAATAGCACATACACGTTACTAAATGATCGTGTTTAGCGATATCTGTCGCCTCCTTTCAACCAGCTTCTTCGTTTAAATCTACTGCTGTATCTGGGATTCTAGGGAATACGGTGCCAGTGGACGAGACGCTTAGAAGCTGTCTTCACCATGATTCCCCTATTCTAGTAGGGACCGCTTAAACTGATACTGGAAGAAAGTCTGCTATTGTGTTGGAATCCCTGCTGTGTAAAATTATGGAATAAAACGCATTATAATGCGAAATTGTTTAATGGGCACAGTTACCTTTGACTTTATTTCTGTAGTTAATTTCAGGAGGTCCGTATGACTAGTATACACATGCCGTTTTAATTTACTTCAATATCAAATCTGAGCATGGTGTTGTGACAAATTACACACTGACACTGTTCTATAGCACCAACTCACCTATTTGTAAATCAAAGAAATGAATTCCACACTACTTTGCCGATTTACATTCCCCTTAACTTGTATTGCTAAAACTCCTAGTTGCAGCAACCTCCATGGTTAGGCGCCTTTGTAAAACATTTGCGAAAAGCGAATGTTAGTCTCCTACCGGCCAGATTTGTGTAAAATATCATACTTGGAATTTTTACTAGAACTGGTCGATATATTCCGTTTTGGTTAAAACACATTACATGGCGACCTGCGTATATTTATGTTAATACATCGCCATGATTGGTCTTTGTACCTGAGACAAACTGTGTTCACTGTGAAGTTCAAGTCAAGATCAGGTCAAAGCAAAAAACAGAATATCTAAATGTAATAATGAAGCACAATCGATTTAAAGTCATTCCGAAATTTTAAATCTGTTGATACGACACGGAAAAAGCTGTGTGTGTGTGTGTGTGTGTGTGTGTGTGTGTGTGTTCCTATATTTGTGCAATATAATTCTACAATTCTACAATTCGATAAGATAAATTCTCAATATTGCACCCGAATGACAAATAGAAATTTGTAATCATTTACATATAATAAAAATGTACAAAAATTTGGCTCTTAACTTCAATCCCTATTTCACCAACTGGAACTTTCTCGTTTTTAACAGATATAACATAAGAACAGAATCTGATAACATTGAATTTCTGGCCACAGATGAATCAACGGTCTTTCAGAAAGCTGGTGGCAATCAAAGTATGTTCGCTGACAAAAACAAAAAAAAATACATAGCGTGTCACGCAGTAGGCCTAATACTAGAAGAAATAAAAACACAATAGTTTCCTGGGTTTCCACGCTACGTTTATATCTTTTCCCGAAGTTTCGGAGGTACCTGATATACTGAATAAAATGAACCACCGCCACCACCACCATTACTGTCCTTGCTATTATTGTCATCTCGTCAATTTGTATGCGCTGTGTATTTAAGTGCTTGACTGTTACAGGCTGTAGCTGCCGCCAAGCACTCTAATGAATGAAGTGTATTACTCCTATTAGTATTAATTAATTAATTCAACTCCATGTAAGAAGGTCCTTTATGAGAAGTACTGAAATTACCCACATTTTATGGAACCTGAAAGTTCATTACCGTGTTCACAGCAAGCCGGTATCATAAGCCAAAAAATCCAGGCCACGCGTTATTCCATATTTCTGTACAATCAGTTCTAATATTATCCTCCTGCTCACGCTTAACTACACAAAGCGGTCTATTCCCCAAGGCTTTTGTGTTAAAATTATGATTCGCATCTCATTTATTCCATGCATGCTACATGCTCCGCCAATTTTTCATTTTACTTTGAACATTACTATGAATATCATGGTAGCGATCAATTCAAGCCGAACAGCTACAGTGCGTTTTGTAGACACCAAGACAAGTAAAGGTAAATTTATCCGTGTGCAAGTCAAGAAGAGATATGGGGAAGTGGAAGTATAGTTCCACTTATTCTTAATCTCAGCACTAGATGGAATGAGTGGTACTTCACTCCCCGGACGCTTAACCCCGAGGACAAAGCCACCGGTGTCCACCGAATACGTTCCTGTTAAGTTATGGAGAATAGAAAACTCTCTTTCCCATGTTGTCCAGCCTGGAGCCTATCTCTATATTCACTAATCTACTGCGGCTCGTAGATACCTAAAGGCATCTGTAGTTTCTTAACACCAATGAAGTACAACACGGTGAACAAAATTCCCCTGTACAGAAACATCAAGGGCATAAGGGCATTACATATGAACATATTCTTCCAGAACGCTCTGCATTTTAATATAGCCGCAACACCAGAATATGTTTCCCAGTCAATTGAATCCCACCCGTTCAATACTCGAGGCATAAACATACAGCAGTGTGACCTGACCTCGCGGCAATAGGGCAAGGGTCGTTTCGTGCAGTCTGCACGGCTCGGCTGGCACGTTACGCCAAAAGTAATTACAAAATGGCCTTTATTTTTAAAAAATGTTGATTTAAAATTATTAAACTGAAATCAAATAAGTTACTTAAATAGGCTCCAGAAACGCACCGCATACGTAACACTTTTATAGCTATTTATCACTCTGAAGCATACAGTTAGTATTTTAAAATTACATTAGGTACGTCGCAGAAAACACGAGTCTCCGTTAAAAATAACAATTTTAATACAGTTAGGAAATAATCATTGTCTCTTCTGAGCATCACAAGGAACTAAACTCTACGTAGCACATTCATTCTTGAGAATGCAACAGCTCTTCAGCTAATCAAAAAAATTACTCGCATTTTTGGAACCCGAAGGTTCATACCGTAATTTACAACAGCCCGCCATTTGCCTCCGTCCTGAACCAGATGAATCCAGTCCACCACATCCCGTCCTATATTTTTATATCAATTTTTAGCACTTTCCTCCCAATTATGCCTAGATACACTTCCAAGGCAGTGGGCTGAAAACAGAGAAAAAATACTTTGTAGCGTGTGACTGAAATATACAGTATCCCTTAAGTCTGCAACCACAAGGTTAAATAAGTAATTTTAATCGCATCGTTTCGGGTGTCCAAGACTTTTGCTGAGTAAAGCAATCGGAGTCATAGGGACGTCGCTGAGGAATTCAACTCTGCATCCGTACCGCGTGCCGATTACACACAACTGTGTCTGCAGACTTGAAGCATATTTCGGGGAAACAGAATCCACTGGAGCTACAACATGCGTTCGACGTCGAAGGACATTCACCAACACATTCTGAATACATTGCGTAATAACAAGCAGCTTTCATCATTTTTCCATATGGTTCTCAACATACGGGACACGCTTGATAGCAAAACAAACCAGTGGTTTCCAACATTTTCGTGGATCCCTTCTGAAATTAAAAAAAATTTACGGACCTTTACGCGCTAACAGTTATATTTTTAGGTCCCATTAATTCATAAATACTGACAAAATTATTATCAAATCAGTAACCGCTGTAAAAAAGATAACATCTTATTTATCATTACACCAGCAACACACGGAGCTAATGGTTGGCTTGCTGCGAAGATATGTGATTTCGCACGTTTCCTAAAATAACCCCGCACTTCCCTTGGAATAACCCCGAAGACGTGGTAGTAGTTGGTTTGCGGTAGATTTGTACATGGAAGCCAGCCTCCAGCATGGCAAATCCTATTTATTATCCCATTAGTGCCGACACCCTGCCCATATGTTTATGAGGACCCTGCAGCGGAAGTCAATGAATTTGTGACGGAGATAGACAAAATTTCATCTACAGATGATACTGAATGATTGGATTCTCACGCCCAAGAATTCAGAGATAAAGATCTGTTTGCGTTAAAGGGCATGTGGTTATTGACGAAGACGGTGAAACCGGGACAGCGTAGTTGGTATGTTGACTACGCTACGCGTTACACAATCCGGTGTTCGAATTCTAGTAGAAAGATAGAAATATTTATCCTCTCTACAGCGCCCAGACCGGCTATGGGACCATCCAGCTTCTTATTAAATGAGTACCGGGCTTATTTCTCCGCGGTAAAACGGGTGGGGCGTGTAGAATACCATTCACCTCCATCTATTGCCCAGATTAAGAATAAGTGGAGCTATAGTTCTACTCTCAATATACGCCTTCTTAGCATGGACAGGTACTGTACAACTTTAATATTTTACCATTTTGCAAGGCTGGATTTTGTGACCAGTACGTATTTACTTCCAATTCTGATTCTTCACTCCAGAATCTTTGACTTACATCAGTACTAATACCAAAAAAAGGCAGAGAAACTTATTTCGATCAACTGTTATCCTCCTGCTATCTAAACACTGAGGTGCATAGACATCAACAGTCCATCACAATCCGGTTCTCTGCTGCTCAGAATAGCCAGCTTGATGTAATCATACACTGATAGTGGGAATTGCTATGCAACTTGAGAGGCGCCTCTTCAATTTCTTGTAACTATATTCTACAGTTGAACCATGTGAGGTTTAACAAAATGTTTGCAGAAGTAACCAATAATAATTGTTTATTGGATCAGAAACCTATAGACCTATTACAAAGAAAACACGGAAGCTCTGTTAAATGCCAGTACGAAGATGGGAGAAACAACAGAGTACGTTTAAGCGAAGGCCTTGTCGCCAGAATGCAAACCATTACAACATAAATAGCTAAATAAAAAAAAAGTGTCGAAAAGTTAACTACTCTGGTTCTGGTTCCTCTGAAACATCGGTACATTTCTCTCAGATTATACGTCACAAGTCCAGAAAAGGAAATGCTCAGAGTCAACAATGTAAGAACCTCAAACGTCGCTTAGTTACATCTGAGAGAGAACTAACCAACCAAAATCACATTCACACGAAATGAAGTGCCAATCCAGCAAGGCATATACGTGCTGCATTTCTGTTTAGCATCTACTTGTTTGACCGGGTCTCTCACTTAGATGGAAAAACGGAGTTTTTGATAACAGAATATTCATGAGAATATTCACACCTTAGAGGAAGTGTCAGGAGGGTCAAAAAACTGCATAATAGGGAGTTCCATGATTTGCGGCTCCTCACCCAACATCATTATGGCGAATGAGTTAAGGAGGATTAGATAATGTGGTCGTGTGTCATGCATGGAAGGAAGAGAGAAAATAAATTATTACCACGATGTGGCCGATAAACCTGATGTAACAGTGACGGGGGGGGGGGGGGGGTTCCGGGGAACGGTTTATTTTTCTTTTTAAAAATAATTTTTGGGCAAAAAAAGGGGAAATAAAAATATAAAA
>Ga0123357_10013574_pt1 | contig 10582 bp, 12 predicted proteins | sample TergutEmb28metaG_FD_89873 | JGI IMG/M metagenome (GOLD analysis project Ga0123357, IMG submission 89873) | Embiratermes neotenicus P4 segment gut microbial communities from Petit-Saut dam, French Guiana - Emb289 P4 | ecosystem: Host-associated > Arthropoda: Insects > Digestive system > Gut ...
CATTATCTCTCAGTTTTGCGATAAGAATTAGGATGCTTCTCCATTGCAATTTGGCAACAGCCTGTTGCCAAATTTGAGAATCGGTCCAAGTGCTCGCAAAAAGTTTCATATTTCAGATTTTTGCCTTTGTAAAATATCATTTCCGATATTCCAGTACAATCCAATCATATCCTCATTTGCCTGAATTACAAAACGCAAACGGGTTTCTTTAATCCGCGTTACTATAAAATCACGGAGTTCAAAGTATCGAGCGTCCATCTCTGATTCAAGCGGCGCTATCGGAATGATTACGTCTTTCACGTCTCTGCCCATTTGTTTTCTCTCATCCATCATATCACCTTCAGTTCTAATGCCAACACCTTGCCCGCATTGGTTAGCAAATCTGTATCCGCCATCAGCAAATATAAATCTATGCATAGTATATCACAATTTGAGAACATGCGTTTACGATATTCTTTCCTTTTCCCTGCTGTTATTAATAATTCTTAACAACTGAATCCTCGTAGCCCGTACATGGTTCATCTTAAAATCATCATATTCAACGCCTGTTTTGTATAGCATTGTTTTTCGGTTAAAAGTCTGCAACATCCGAATATCTATATCACCTGCATCTTTCGATACGGTGTCCAGACAGAAAAGAAACGTCCGAAATTAGTCCAAATTGACAACAGGCGAAGTGGTGAATATATCTATTACGAAATATTTGATATTGATCAGATATTTCGTAATACGAGACTGATGTGGGGCTTCGTAATGCGATGTTGAATTTTCGGCAGCGGGAAGAGAATCGCATCACGTGTCAGGGGGACGTATAATTTTGATACATATTTCACCAAGAACATAATTGAAAAGGTATCAAAATTATACGTCCCCCTGACACTCGTAGAGCGGGCTCACCTTTGCAACCTTTGCATTCGCGATTGATGCAGCCGCTAGTGAAATGTGTTTCAATGCTCCGTAGAGCGGGCTCACCTTTGCAACCACTTAAAGCACAGGCTCTGGCAAGTCGAATTATTGGAGTTTCAATGCTCCGTAGAGCGGGCTCACCTTTGCAACTTCTCTTTAGTGGTGTGGGCAGAGATATTAGCCCGGTTTCAATGCTCCGTAGAGCGGGCTCATCTTTGCAACGGAAGTCTATGCTTTGCCGCAGAAATTTGATGCAACGCTGGTTTCAATGCTCCGTAGAGCGGGCTCACCTTTGCAACAAATAAGACCATATCTGACCAAAACATCAACATGAAGTTTCAATGCTCCGTAGAGCGGGCTCACCTTTGCAACCCTACCACTCTGGAACCGTTGCAATTAGCGGGTTCCAAGGGTCGTTTTTGCAAGGCAGAGCCTTTGGTTTTCATAATACACAATATTCCCATATTTTTATGGCTTTTTTAGCCCCTCATTTAGTGCCATTGCGGATTGGTGAGCCTGTCATTATTGTATATTCTTATTCACCCAAGGACAAGAAAATCTTTCATCCGCGGTCTCCGGCCACCCGAATCACCACGCATCTTCGGATTTTGGTCCATCTTTTTTTGCAACCAACAGCAAAATACCCGGCACAATGCCCGTCGAGAAGAGCAAACCTACGCCCCACAACAAAATACTACCGAACAAACAAATCGGCAAAATTCCCGCAACGCCCAGGCAGCATACTCCATACTCTACCTTGTTTGGTACGATTCCATCCCTGATGCTGCGTGTAAGAATCAACATGGGTATGCACCATACCAGCCCGAAGGCTGCCAACCCATAAGTGGGAAATATCATGAGGATCGTAATTATTGTTGCGACGAACAGGCTGATGCGCTGCTCGGATGCCGCAAACAGCGCTGTCATTTGTGCCTGCGTGAGCCAGACGGTTTCGTTATCGACGAGAACGCCAATGGATATATCGCCGTTGTCCATAGTGCCTGGCTTCGGCCATATTTTACTGCCTAAAACGTGCAGAGAATAACTGCTAAGATACTATTTTAATGAGACGAATGGGATGCCCTCATTTTGTATGGTTTCACTGTCGATAATACATTTTGGCCACTCGCTGAACTGATAAAAAAAATCGCCATCAAGACTTCTGTCCTGCCCCCAAAGCCATATAGAGCCATCTTCAGCAATCGCAACACAAATATAGTCCCCCGAAGCGATTGCGATCATTTTGGGCAAGTCTTGAAGGGTAATTATACTTTCCTTTGGAGGATAATCCGGAATCGGCACTCGGAAAGTCACCTCCGAAACAACGCCTTCTTCTGAAAGTACTAAAAGTTCACCGAACGGGGTTATTGTTGATTTGTTTTCAATTTTATCCATCGCTTCAGGATTCAACAGGTATTTATCGGAAAGAGGTGAAAGTTTTTTATCGTAAAGACGAAGTACTTCTCCGTTATCCATAAGCAGTCGGGACGCGCCCAATTTCTTGATTGTACCCTCGTGATTGATTTTTTTCGGTGTACGAACAATATCGCTTTCATTTGGGCTGGATTTACTCCCCCAATAATACAAATCCCCGTTTGATGCAAGCGCCGTATTACTTAAGCCCGAAACTGATATATCGACTATATTTGCAAGCCCTTTGACTTTTACAGGCGATTCGCTGCTTTCTTTTGTTCCGGTGCCAAGCTGTCCGTCACCGTTGTCCCCCCAGGCCCAAACTGTTCCGTCTTTTAGAAGCGCGACTGTATGCAAAGCGCTTACGCAAATTTTGACGCAATTTTCAAGACCCTCTACCTGGGTGAACACAAAGTCATTATCCGGCGTTGGCTCTTCCATATGCATCTCCCAAACCGTACCGTCAGTTTTGATAATATATTGTGTGTTCTCCGTTAAATAATAACCTGAACTATTTTCAGACAACGCGTATGCGCCATACATATTGTTTATCACAACAGGATCTTTTATGTAATAATATTTGTTGTCAGACAGTTCCAGACGCCCCTTTATCACAACCCTATGATCCTTAGTGATATACATGACATTGGGGGCAGCAACTATGGTGACCGGGACATTTGTTTGGTCAAAAACCGTCATGCCCTCGTCAACAGAGCCTTTTCCGCAGCCGGCCAAAACAACTGTCAACACGACAAACACCGATCCGAAAAAACTCATTCCCACCTTTTTCAACAGCCGACGCTCCTTTCCGATTCACCAGTCCCATGACACTTTCCTCTTTTTATATATTTGGATAGGCGCTGTAGTACCAATTCCCGGCTACATGGCCTTGCGGTATACCATCTTTAAAGAGACTGCCTATCCAGTCCTTTATCGGGATGTATGCCACGCCTCTTGATAAAGAACCATTCGAAGTCGATAGCTCTTTGAATGATATGGCTACTGTGTTAATGCTTTCGGATTGGCGACCTACTTGGTTAACATATTGAAATTGCAGCAAAGTTGTTAAATAAAGCATTAGCTCATCATTCTGTTCTATTCCATTTCTTTGATCTTCATCTGCCGGCTTCACCGATTTGAAATTTTTAGTATAAGTAATGATGTGCATCCCATCAGCTTCATAAACAATATAAAACGAGAAATCATACGAAAGCAACATTTTCGCAAGCTTGTTGAGGCTTGCTTTGTTTGCCTTAACAAACGCCGGAACAAACTCACTGTCATTTACGTTATACCCTTCACTCTGAATATCCACCCACGGACTCTCAGAGTTTCCCGACGAAGTTTCCATTTGATTCCCTGAGCAACCCGCAAGGTTGACGGTGACAAGCAAAGTGGTTGTCAATACTAGTAAAAAGCGCTTCATGTATGCCTGCCTCCTGATAATTCCGCATTGCCGAAGATGCCGTTGATCCCTTGATCGATTGGTAGTATTGATAATACCCTGTACTCCGTGCTTCAAGCAACATCCGAATATCTATATCGCCTACATCTTTCGATACGATGTCCCGGACAGAATAGAAACGCACTCAATTAGTCCCAATTAGCCCTGAAAATTGCTGAGCTCAGATGTTCTTTAACAATCCTGCCGCGCTTATCTCCATCTTGGAAAAAGCAAACATTTTCTTGCCCAAGTCTTTCAGCGAAGCGCCAATGTGGTAGACCGTGCCGTCAATAATCAAGAAGCGGTCGTGGAATTTGTCTGATATCTGGATGACTATCGGTTTGTACTGCGCATTGTGCTGTGTCAAGTCCTGCTGTAACTGGCTCGAAATCTTTCTCGTGTAAATCTCCGTGTTAACCTTTACGTCCCGCTTAGACAGTAGCAGCAGTACTTTCTCATCTACATAGTTGTCTAAAAGGACTATGCTCTTCTTTGCGGTCTTAATCAGGTCTGACGCAAAGGTGTAAGCATCGAAAATCTCCCCATCAAAGAACACGCCTTCGACAGGCGGCAGTGCGGTTCTTACGAAGAAGTCAACCTTTTTCTCAGTCTCGGCTATGCGGTGTTCAAGACGTTCAATACGTTGGTTGACCACATAGCCGCGCATAAGGTATTCCTTCAAGACTTGCGTTGCCCAAATGCGGAACTCAACGCCGCGCTGCGACTTGATGCGGTAGCCGACAGAGATAATCATATCCAAGTTGTAGTATGCGACTTTGCGCTGTACCTCGCGGTCTCCCTCAATTTGAACTGTCAAAGATTCTTTGACAGTTCGATTCACTTGCAACTCCCCGTCTTTGATGATGTTGTTTATATGGCGGCTGATGCTCTGCTTGGATGCTGCAAACAGCTCTGCCATTTGTGCCTGCGTGAGCCAGACGGTTTCGCTATCGACGAGTACGCCAATGGATATATCGCCGTCTTGCGGCCTGTAAAGTACAATTTCGCCGTTGTCCATTGTGCCTGACTCCATAACATCTCCTCTGCTTCATTCTGACTTCGTTTTCTCTGTACTTATATCACGATTAGGCTATTTTAGGAAACGCTCTGCGGCATCTTCCAGAGTCTTTGTCTCGTTGTAGTTGTCCCAAGACAGATGCTCTACGCATGCGTCTCCGTCTACCATGCTGACTGTCACCTTTGGGTCGAACTCTGTGCCGGCTGTCTCCTTGTCCCGTTTTATCGGCCGTACATACGGACGCCAGATGCTCACAATCCGGTCAGGTATTCAGTACACCCTATATTAGTATCTATCTGTAAATAGCGCTTCAAAGTTTGTCAACCCTGATAAAAAATCGGGACCCCCTGCCGATAGCTGAGCAAGGGGTCCCGTTATAGTAATGAAAAGTTTGGTTATAAAGTAATGGTTTCACCTGCGTTCATCGCAATGCATTCACACCATGGAGCACGAATCGATAGAGCCTTTTGGAATCGCTCGAAATATTCCTGCGTACGATAATGCATAGGAATTGCTTTTTTTACACCAAGCAACTCGACGCACACGGCAGCGTCTTCCGGATCCATTTCATCTAAGCTTCTCCCTTTCAAATCAACTCCACCAATTCCGACGAAAGCGATTTCCGGATTGTAGCGGCTTCCCCAGAGCTTCATATCGTAAGTAATTGATGTATCGCCGCCGAAAAAGCATGTTGGGCCATTTTCAAACTCTATCATATAGCAAAGGGGTTCACCGGTCATAAACCCGCCGTCTTGCATATGCGTAAATGAGATATGCCGCGCGCTTACCGCGCGAATTTTGATATCTTCTATTCCATATGTCGCCCCACTGGTCGTCAATTCGAGACGGGGCCCGAGTATGTCGCCGAAACCGGCTTTTTCCATCATCACCATTGTTGAGTGATCACCTAAAATTTTTGTGGTTTCGGAATTCCGCATAATATCGGCAGCCTGCTCTGAATGATCCGCGGCATAATGGCTTACGATGATGAGATCGACCACGATGTCTTTTGCTGAAAACGGGCTGGGTGGGACTTTGACATTCGGATCTCCGGCCAAATATGGATCCGTGAGCATACGAACCCCTTTGGGGCTTGTGAACAGGAAACTGGCCCAGCCAAGATATTGTACCGTTGTATCCATTCTGTCTACCCTTATATCTTTGAAACATCAATGCCCTTGGATTCCCGAATGAAGATCATCATAATCATAGCGCCGATAATCAAGAGCGGGCAAGCCATAAGTACTACCCTCATAGGATAAAACAGGAACATATATCCGACAAACGTCACCATAGCTGAAGCGACGCCACGTCCCGAATTGTAGCATAGCCCCGCCGCAAAACCACGAAGATTCGTCGGGAACATCTCATTAAGGATCGGACCGAAACCGGCAATCATACCTGTACCAAAGATGCCATTCAGAAAAGCAAAGACAATATACAACGTAAGGCTGATGGTGGCGAAATAGACCTGGCACATCGATACGACGATCGCAGGTATCATCCAAATAATAAATGTCTTCTTTCGACCGATCTTGTCCGCGACATATCCAAAAACTATATAGCCTATCAAAGCCCCTACAAACAGTGATATTTGCAATTGGCTGGCATGCGTGATTGTCTGGCCGGCGCCGCCTCCATCAACAGGCGTTGCCAGGTAGGTCGCCATAAACGTACCCATTGGCCAGCTATAGGAACAAATGAAAGAAGCAAATAGTATGCCGACGATTATTTTGGGTATATAAATAGCGCCAAGTTTTGCTTTTGGCTTCTCTTCCTGATCGACAATGCCGGCTTTCTTTTTTGCTTGATAGTCCAACCATACTTGTGATTCGGGGACATTCCTGCGCACATAAAACACTAAGAACGCCGGTAATGCGCCCACCACGAAAATCCAACGCCAGCCAAAGTTTTCTACTATCATGCCGCCAAAAGCCGCTGCTAAAATGCCTCCTATCGCATAGCCGGCCTGCATGATCCCGAGAGCTTTACCGCGGTGTTCTGCGGGGAATGTTTCCGAAATCAAAGCCGATCCCGCAGACCATTCACCACCGAGCCCCAGGCCGGTCAGAGCGCGGAATGCAACCAACATCCAGATATTTGTCGAAAGCGCGCAAACGCCGGTTAAACACCCATACATTAAGATCGTAATGGTAAGCACTTTCATACGGCCTATCCGGTCTGATAGCCATCCAAATAAAACACCGCCCACTGCGGATGCCGCCATCATTGCCGTAGCAGCGACACCCGTTTCAACCGTTGTAATATTCCATTCGGCTATTAAAGAAATGATTGTAAAAGAATAGATTGTTTGATCAAACGCATCGAGTCCCCAACCCAATGTGCCCGCCACCAATGTATGCCATTGGTTGGAATTTATATCTTTTGTCCAGACGCGTTTTTCAGTGGTAGCTAATTGTTCCATTTTCTCTCCTTTCTGCTCTTTCTTTTCATATTTGCAATTTCAAATGTGCATAAGTTTTGCAGGCGTCTCTTTCCCCATAAGATTGATATCCTGCTCTGTAAGGTGATAGTCGTTCATGAGAATTTGAATAAAGCTGTAAACCCCTTCAACTGGCGATTCGAATATTCGTTGTCCCATATCGGAATCCAGTACGAATTTTTCCATTTTGATATCCGAAAACAGCTTTTCCATAAACGCGTGATTCCCTTTGAAATCCTCTGGCTGTCCGGGCGAATCTTCCGGCCGGGTAAACGTGACAGCAGTAAGCTCGATATATGCGCCAAGCCCTGCCCACCGAACAAGATCCTCAACCCTTACGTCAAAACCGTAATAAGGATGATTAACCAAAACGGCGACGCCCAGCTCGTTAGCTCTACGCACAACAGCATCCTGTTCATCACGTGATCCGTGTCCTGTAGCAAGTACCGGAGCGTTCTCGAGTTTTGACAGGAATTGCAGCAGCGCTTCCACATCCTGGGTCAAATCACCTTTTTTATCAATCATATAAATCGGTTCTTCATCCAGAATCATGCCTTTAGAGCCGGTGAAATCCTTGCCCTCGTAATACGCGATATGATTTGCAGCCGAAATCGTCGGTAACGAAACATACTTCACGTCCAGAGCGCACGCCGCATCAACCGCTTTCAGGCAAATCCCGCCGACGGAATTGTTCAATATCAGGCTTCCATAGGCCTTCGTCTTCACTTTCCCATCGAGCAGGGAGTTTGCCTGCATGGCCGTCATCATCGAAGGAAAGTAATGGTCTTTCGTGATAAACGCCCGGTATCCCGCCTTATCCGCTTCGACCGCGAATTGCCCCGTATCAAACAGCCTGTTCACATTGGACGGTCCGTTGTGGCAGTGCATATCGATAAAACCTTGTAAAATTTCTCTCATCTTATTCTGTATCCTTTGTTATCATTGTTTTCATCGTGTCCTTGCCTTGAGCCAGCAACCGTAAATAATTTTCTTTTTCATATTCAAGGCGTTCCGGCACAAAGATATCAAGGTTCCAGCATGTATACGTTGCTTCCGAGGTATCGTATCCATGGGGGACGTCAGGGGGGAACAGGGCGAAAAATCCCGGTTCTGTATCATATGCAACCCCGTCGATCATTGCCTTGCCATCCCCCTGCGGTACAACCAGACATTGTTCATGTGGATGTGAATGCTCCGGAAGCGTCGGCATCCCCGGAGGGACCATGTTTAACGCGCAGGATAAATTGTCTCCAGTGAAAAAGTAGCGGCATACGCCGGCTTTGCCATCGGGCGCAAGATCAAAATACTCTTCAGAATTATAGTAATTCCCGATTTGGATTTGGTTTATACTTCTCTTGGCCATTTTATTAACTCCTTCCCTTGTCATCTGAATTCGTCAAAGGATTTCGCAGTATCGCGTAATGCTTTATTGAAAAGGACCATGTCCGTCCCGATTGACATATAAAGCATTCCCATATCGATATATTCTTTGAAGCCCGACGGATCCATGACAATCGTGCCGACGATTTTATTGTTAGCAAGCCCGACCTCGCAAACATATTTGATAGCTTCTTTTACTTCGGGGGCATCCATTTGCCCGGGCTTCCCCAGAGACTGACTCAAATCTCCCGGCCCGATGAATATGACATCCAGTTGCTCTATTTTGCACAACTCCTCGATTTGATCTACCATCTCGACCTTCTCGACTTGATAGATTAAAAGCGAATTTGCGTTTGCGTGGGCCATATATTCTGTAACATTCACATTCCCGTAATCAGCGGAACGCTGGTCGAATGACATGCCCCTATTGCCTCGCGGATAATACTTCGCGAACTGTGCTCCGAACCTTGCGATGTCAATATCCGTCAAAGAAGGTATCTGGACGCCTCCCGCTCCGACGTCCAATCCGTGCAGAATTGAGTATTCCGTACAATCCGGGACACGTATTACGCTGCTCATACCGACGATATCGGCGGCTCTTATCAAATTCTCTGCTTCGTGAAACGTGTATGTCCCGTGCTCAGCATCCAGGATCACATAATCAAACCCGGCTCTTCCGTGAGCTTCAATCAAACGGGGTTCGTTGATTTTTACAAACGACCCGAAAACCGGTTGTTTTTTGTTCAGCTTGTCCCGCATCCTTGTATTTAACATCTCTCGTTACTCCTTTCCAGGAATAGGGACTTCTGGACGCTTGCCTGCCGGAAACAACTGTAAAATAATCACACCCTCCGGGGACTCCCGTAAATCCAGGCCATGGTCAATTCCTGCAGGCGCGAGCCAATGTGAGCCTTTTCGTACAGGGGTACGTACGCCATCCAAAACAACAGTTGCATGGCCTTCCAACATGATTGTCAGTTGCTCGATGTCATTGTGCCTATGGCCTTTCGGTGTTGGCGCATAAATCCCCGATGCCTCCGGCGAAATCCTCATAAAGGAAAGGGTCAGGTTCTTCCCATTGATTTCAAGCTGTTCGACACCAGGAGCCAATTGCGTCCATTTTTCTTTGTAGTAATTTCCAACAATAACGCCATTCTCTAATATTTCCATAACCTTACCTCTCTGCTACACAAACTACGGTTATAAAACTTAATGCCAAATAAAACCTCCTTTCCAGTGGCATAATATTTCGAAACTTTATGAATTATTTAGATACGGCTGATAATCGTTTAATTTTTCGGTGTTGCGTGGTTGTCGACGAATTTCGTTCTTCTTCCTCTTTCTTTTTAAACATTCGTTTCGCTGCGATTGTTCTTGTGAGGTAACTAAACCCCATGGTCATGGCGAGCATAATCACCAAAAGAATCCATTTGTTGCTAAACATAACTCTTCTTAACTCCTTTCATATTTATCTTTTTTCGCGAAAACAGCATCAAAAACATCAATAAAGAACTAAGAACACAAATCATCACCGCTATCTTCCATTCACCCCGACCTCCCGGCACGTGAAATAGATTCGATAAGAAAACCAATAAATATGCCGAGAAAAACTGGCCAAGACCCATAAAAAACGATCGGGTAGATATTGCGCGGGGAGTCTCCTGCGGATTATCCACAAAAGTACCTATCGCGTATTGCATACAAGAAAAATATGACCCGAACCCAGCGCCCAATACGATACAAGCCATGAAAAAAACGGGATATGTTTTTGCGCCGAATAAGATAACATATCCGAGAGCTGTTACCCCTAAGCCTATGGATCCTGTATAATAGCCGAACTTATTAAACGTAAATCCGGATATTCCGCATGCGATTTAACACCATGACCGTTTTCATTTGACACCTTGACCGCAAAAATTAGACACCCCTGCCGCTTGGATTTGACAGGCTTTTTTATGCTACAAGTCGATAAAATGAC
>Ga0123357_10013577_pt1 | contig 10581 bp, 11 predicted proteins | sample TergutEmb28metaG_FD_89873 | JGI IMG/M metagenome (GOLD analysis project Ga0123357, IMG submission 89873) | Embiratermes neotenicus P4 segment gut microbial communities from Petit-Saut dam, French Guiana - Emb289 P4 | ecosystem: Host-associated > Arthropoda: Insects > Digestive system > Gut ...
CATCTCAACCGGCGCGAACATCTGGGCCGCCCTGCAAGTGGCGCGCCGCCCAGATTTCGCCGGCAAAAACATCGTCACCATCGGCAGCAGCGCCGGCGAGCGCGACCTGGGCACCGAATTGACCTCGGAGGCCAGGAATGAAGTGATGATTTAGAAATTACCCGCCATCCGTCCCCATCCGTCTCATCCGTCCCATCCGTCCCATCCGTCCCATCTGTCCCATCTGTCTCATCTGTCCCATCCGTCCCATCTGTCTCATCCGTCCCATCTGTCCCATCCGTCCCACTTCACCATCCACAATCATCACCATCCACAATCACCATGAAAAAAATCCTACTACTCAGTGTCTCCGCCGGAGCGGGCCATGTGCGCGCGGCGGAGGCGTTGCGCGCGTGGGGCGCGGAGGCGTTCCCCGGTCGCGTCGAGACCCGCCACATCGACGTGATGGACTTCGTGCCCGCCAGCTTTCGCAAAATTTACGCGGACGGCTACATCAAGGTCGTGCAACACCTGCCCAAGATGTGGGGCATGTTGTATGACGCCTCATCGAAAACGCCGCCGGATGCGTTCTCACAAAAGCTGCGTCGCGGCGTCGAGCGCCTGAGCACGCGCGCCTTGATGAGGGAAATCGCGGCCTTCGCGCCCGACGCCGTGATTTGCACGCATTTCCTGCCCGCGGAACTGCTCGCGCGCAAAACCCATCGCGGACATTTTTCAACGCCCGTCTGGGTGCAGGTGACGGATTTCGATTTGCACGGCATGTGGGTGCAGCCGGAAGTCGCGGGCTACTTCGCGGCGAACGCCGAGGTGAAATTCCGCCTGCAAGCGCGCGGCATCGCCCCGGAGCGCGTGCATGTGACCGGCATTCCCATCATGCCGCAATTCTCGCGCAAACCCGACCGCGCCGCCTGCGCGAAAGAACTCGGCGCCTCGCCCTCGAAATGCACCGTGCTTCTCATGGGCGGCGGCGCGGGCGTGGGCGGCCTCGACGAAGTGGCCGAGCGGCTGCTCGCGAACGAAATCGCGAAGGACTCTTCTGGAGGGACGACCTCCGTGTCGTCCGAAACGATGTCCGCTATCGAGGGATTTTCCGGACGCCACGGAGGTCGTCCCTCCAGAAACGCGGACGCGATTCCAGATTTCCAGCTGATCGTGCTCGCTGGCAAAAATCAAAAGGCGCTCGCCGCGCTCGCGAAATTATCCGCGAAACATCCCGCGCGACTTTTCCCGCAAGGCTTCACGGACAAAGTCGAGCGCGTCATGTCATGCGCCGACGTGATGATCACGAAACCGGGCGGCCTGACGACATCCGAGGCGCTCGCGCTCGGCCTGCCGATGATTGTGCATTCGCCGATACCGGGCCAGGAGGAGCACAACGCCGATTATCTTTTGGAGGAAGGCGCGGCCCTGAAGGCGATTGACGAAAACGGCCTGGAGTTTCGCCTGAAAACGCTGCTCGCGAATCCCGCGCGCCTCGCCGCGATGCGCGCGCGCGCGGTCGCGCTTGGCCGCCCCTTTGCGGGCCGCGACGCGCTCTCAATCGTGCTCGGCGGGACGTGAGGCGCGGGACGTGAGGCGCGAGCGCGAGGCGCGGGCGTGAGGCGCGAGCGCAAAAAAGCACGGACATTTCTGTCCGTGCCGAAGTTTTCTCAATCGTGCCCCAAAAATTCAGGACTATTTGCCCTTTTTGAACAGGCCGATGACGAAGAGTAGAATCACCGCGCCCACGACACCGTAGATGCCGAAGTCCAACCACGCGTTTTTTGTCAGCCCCGATTTAAAAATCAGGCCAAGCAGCCAGCTTCCGACGAACGCACCGACGATTCCGACGATGATGTTGCGAATGATGCCGAATCCGGCACCACGCATGATAAGGCCGGCTATCCAGCCAGCGATTGCACCAATAATGATGGCAATAATGATTGTTGTGATTGTCATAACGCCCCGCAGCCTGCGCCGCCTTGCCATATTTGCAAAAGGAATCCGCGCCCTTGTTGCCTTCGTTAAAAAATGCTCAATCTCCCGCCGCCTGTCGCGACGGACAAATTACGCGTTGAAATCTCAAAAAAAACGGCAAGCGATTTGACTAATCCGCGGCACACTGCAACTCTCCCGTCACGCACTCCCGTCACGCATTACCGTTAATCTCCAGTCATGGCACAACCCGACAACCTCGACAACCTATCCACGCCGTCCTCCAGTCAGACTCAACAACATCCCTCAACAACGACGGTGAACATGGACTTGGTGCGCAAATACTCGCAAGTCGCCGCGCCGCGCTACACGTCCTATCCGCCAGCGACAAAGTTCACTGACAACATGGCCGGCGTGCGCTTCGAGGACGCGATTCGCGACGACAATTCCCCCGCCGCGCCCAACGCCGCCCCGACGCCGCTCTCGATTTATTTTCACCTGCCCTTCTGTGAAACGCGCTGCTGGTATTGCGGCTGCACCACGCTCATCACCCAAAACCACGCGCTGGCCGACGCCTACCTCGACGACCTGGCGCGCGAATTGAAACTCGTCTCGCAACGGCTCGACCCGCGCCGCCGCGTCACGCAACTGCACCTCGGCGGCGGCACGCCCACGTTTTTGTCGCCCGAACAACTGCGCCGCCTCAACGACCTCGCGCGCGCGCACTTCACCTGCGCGCCCGACGCCGAGGTCAGCGTCGAAATCGACCCGCGCAAATTCACGCGCGAGCATGTCGCCGCGCTGCGCGAATTCGGCGCCACGCGCGCCTCGCTCGGCGTGCAGGACACCGACGGGCGCGTGCAACTCGCCGTCCACCGCCTCCAGCCGCGCGAGTTGAACACGCAAGCCGTCGCCTGGCTGCGCGAGGCCGGGTTCAACTCCATCAACGTCGACTTGATTTACGGCCTGCCGCTGCAAACGGCGTCGTCGTTCGCGCGCACGCTCGACGACTCGCTGGCGCTCTCGCCCGAGCGTTTCTCGGTTTTCAGTTACGCGCACGTTCCCTGGATAAAACCGGCGCAGCGCATTTTCGAGGACCGCGGGCAGCTTCCCGACGCCGAGGAAAAACTGGCGATGTTCGCGCTCGCGCACGAACGCCTCACCGCCGCCGGTTTCGTTGACATCGGCCTCGACCACTTCGCGAAACGCGACGACGAACTCGCGGTGGCGTTGCGCGAAGGCACGCTGCAACGCAACTTCCAAGGTTACAGCACGCGCGGCGGCGCCTCGCTGTATGCGTTCGGCATGTCGTCCATCTCGCAGACGCCCGACGCCTACTGGCAAAACACGAAAGACCTGCCCGCCTATCACGCGGCGCTCGCCGAGGGCCGCCTGCCCGTGGCGCGCGGCCTGCGCCTGGGCGACGAGGACAAGCGCCGCCGCGCGATCATCATGCACGTGATGTGCGCGCGCCGCCTGGATTACGCGCAAATGTCGGCGGAGCTTGGCGTGAATTTCGAGCAAGCCTACGCGCGCGAGCTGGCGTCGATGGGCGACCTCGTCGCCGACGGCATCGCGCGCCTGACGCCGGACGGCTTGGAAGTGACGCCCGACGGCGCGCCGTTGTTGCGCCTCGTGGCGATGCGTTTCGACGCGCACCTGCCGAAACCCGCGCAAGCCGCGCACCAGCACGCGCGCGCGATTTGAGGGCGCCGGCCCGCGAGCGTCCCGCGCAAGGAGCGTGCCCCGCGCAAGGTCAACCGCGAAACTCGGAGGGAAACTCGGAAGGAGTTTGTCGCGACAATCTACTTCAGCAAAAAGCGCACGGCGGCAAAGTAGCCTTCCATGCCGAGGCCGCTTATCATGCCGGCGCAGGCGGGGGCGGTCAGCGAGGTGTGGCGGAAGGTCTCGCGCTTGTAGATGTTCGAGATGTGGACTTCCACCGCCGGCAGGCGCGCGCCGAGCAGGGCGTCGCGCAACGCGACGCTCGTGTGCGTGTAGGCGCCGAAATTGACCACGAGGCCGTCGAATTTCGCGTCGGCGAACGCGGCGATTTTGCCGACGATTTCGCCTTCGTTGTTGGATTGGAAAAATTCGAGCGCGGCTTTGCCGGAAAACTCGTCGCGCAGTTGTTGCGCGAGTTGCTCGAGCGTGGTCGAGCCGTAGATTTCCGGCTCGCGTTTGCCGAGGCGGTCAAGGTTCGGGCCGTTGATGATGGCGATTTTTTTCATGGTGGAAAATTCGGAATCCAGTGTCCGGAGTTGCGCGCGGATGCGCTGGTGTTTGTTTCAGGTTTTCAGGTTTTCAGGCTTTCGGAACTTTTTCAGAGTGGATTTTTCGACGGAAGAAACCGCCAGGGGAGGCCGAATTTTGCGGACAGCTCGGCGGCGAGCGCTTTCACGCCGTGGACTTCGGTGGCGTAATGGCCGCAGAGATAGAGGTTGAGTTTTTGCTCTTGCGCGACGTTGAACCATTCCTCGCGCAGTTCGCCGGTCACGAGCGTGTCGACCCCGGCGGCGGCCATTTCGCGGATGGCGCTGTTGCCGCTGCCGCTGCAAAAGGCGATGGCGCGGGGGCGTTTCGAGCCGTATTCGATGGCGGTCATGCGCGGGTAGAGTTTTTCCAGGCGCGCGGCGAGGGCGGCGCGGGTGGCGGTGTGCGCGGCGAGCCAGCCGACCGGTTCGCCGTCGTGGACGAGAAAGGGCGCGGCGGGCGCGAGGCCGAGCTGGCGGGCGAGGAGGGCGTTGTTGCCGATTTCGGGGTGCCCGTCGAGCGGGAGGTGGCAGGAGTAGAGCGCGCAGTTGGCGCGGATGAGCGTGGCGACGCGGTCGTAAACGGGGCCGGTGATGGGGCGCGGCATGTCCCAATACATGCCGTGGTGCGCTATGAGAAAATCCACGCCGGCGCCGGCGGCGTCTCGAAAGGGGATGACGCCGGTGTCGACAGTGGCGCCGATTTTGGTGACGCGGCCGTCGTTGGCGACTTGGAGGCCGTTGTGGGCGCCGGGCGCGTCCTTGAAGGCGGCGCGCCGGGTGCGCTGGTCGCAGTAGTCAACGAGGTCTGTGAGTGTGGGCATGGGAGGATGTTGGCGAGGATGCTGGCGGGGGAAATGTTGGCGGGTGAAACGCGGAATGCCAAGCTCCGCCTGCGGCGAAAAATTTTAGAAATCCCGAATCACAAATTCCGAATCGCGAATTTTGGGATTTGGATTTTTCCGTGACCCGTGCAGTCTGCGCGCATGGAAAAAAACCTTGATGCGGAAATCCCCGACGCGGTGTTGCGGCGTTTGAAGGCGGCGGCGAAGGCCGCGGCGGAAAAATCGTATTCGCCTTACAGCAAGTTTCGCGTGGGGGCGGCGGTGCTTTGCGGGTCGGGGAAAATTTACCAGGGGTGCAACGTGGAAAACGCGTCCTACGGGTTGTGCAATTGCGCGGAGCGGACGGCTGTTTTCAGCGCGGCGGCGCAGGGGGAGCGCGCGGTGCGGTGCGTGGTTGTCTACACGCCGACCCAAACGGCGACGTCGCCGTGCGGGGCTTGCAGGCAGGTGCTCAACGAGTTCGGGCCGCGGGCGCGGGTGATTTCGGTTTGCGATGGGGCGGAGGTGATTGACGCGCCGCTGGCGGAATTGCTGCCGGGCGCGTTCGGGCCGCGGAATTTGCGGTGAGAAAGCCAAAGTGGCACGGGCATTCCTGCCTGCGCCTGTTTTTAAAATTTTGGAGGCTTTGAAGATTGGCACGGACAAAAATGTCCGCGCCACCTTGAATCAAAACGTGGGGGCGATTTCGAAATCGTCGCCTGGCTGCGCCACGTAGTCCTCGCCCGCCGACCAGGTCAGGTCGTTGACGAGGAACTTGAACGCGACCGGCGCGCTCATGCCGACGAGCGTGAAAGTCCACAGGTCGTTGTTCACGCAATTCATCTGGATGCCCTTGTCCCAACTCAAGCCGGCGGCGTTGCCGCGAATGAAAAGTTCGTTGCCGAAGCCGATGTCGATTTGCGCGCGGATTTTCGTGACCGCCTGCGGCGCGGCGGGTTTTGGCGCCTGCGGAACGACCGGCTTCTTGACTTCGGGCGCGGGCGCGACCGCCGCTGCCGCGGCTGCGGCCACTCGCGGCGAGATGACCGGCGTCGAGGCGGCCACTTTTGTTTTTTCTGACGCAGCCGGTGTTTCCACCGCGCTGGTTTTCGATTTTGTGCTCTTTCTCATGATGATGCTTTTCTTTATGCTAACGTGCTGACAGAATACTAACGATAATTGTTGGGCCGGCGGCGCAATTGCTCGCGCCGCCAACGCAGCCTCGCAGATTCGGGCATTTATCCGCGGAAGCAACAGTTATTTGAGATTCGCGAAATTTGTCACGCAATCGTCACCCTTTTCTTGCATCGCCGTATCGCCAGCATCGCTGTATCGACCGCATCGACCGCATCGCCCGCCCCCTCTCACTTAAGCCGGCAATCCACGACCACCGGCCGGTGGTCCGAAAGAAACGTCCGCACAACATGGCACCGCGCGCTGACGCAAGCCGGCGGCAAAAAAATGAAATCGAGCGTGCGTTGCGGCAGCGGCGAGGGATAAGTGCGCTCGCCTTCGCTCGGGAAAAGCTGATACGCGCCGCCGCGCTGCGTGGCAAACTTGAGCAGCGACGCGGTGGCGTCCTCCTCGGCGTGCGAAGGATTGTTCATGTCGCCGCAAAAGATGGGGCCGGCGCTCCAGCGCGCGCGTTGCTGCGGGGATTTCTGGCGCAGGTAGGAGGCGAGTTGCCCGACCTGCCGCAGCCGGTGCGCGCGCGAGCGATGGTGCAGGTGCATGTTGACCACGGGCAGCACGCGCATGCCCGCGCCCGCGCCCAACTCAAGCTCGGCGAACAAAAACCCTTTTTCGCCGACGCGCCTTTTTCCGAACGCGAAATTTTCCGCGTTCGCGATGGGATGGCGCGAAAGAATCGCGTTGCCGTAATTGAAATGAAACAGCCCGTCGCGCCGCGAGTTCACGCCGAACACCGCGTGCGGAAAACGCGCGAACCGCCGCAAGTATTCCAAGTGGTCGAAGTGCCCCGACCACGACGAGTCCTGGTCGATTTCCTGCAAGCACACCACGTCGGCGTTGAGGCGCGAGAGCATGCGCGCGATTTTGTTGAGTTGCGCGCGCACCCGCCGCTGCGACGCCAGCCCCGCGATAGGGCGCAGCCCGCGCCCGTGGGCGATATTGTAGGTGACGATGCGCAAGGAAGTCATGTGGATTTTCGATTTTGGATTTTGAATTTTCGATTGGGCGCTGCCGCGCCAAATGCGATTTGCTGTTTGCGGATTGTGGATTGCTGTTTGCGCCGACTTAAGTCGATTTAAATCGATTTAAGTCGATTAAAGTCGATTAAATTGGCGAACCTTTGCCGAACAACCTTTGCCCAACAACATGCCAACCATGTCCACCACAAACGCAGCCCCCGCGCCTGTCGCGCCTGTCGCGCCCGCCGCCCCCGCCGCGCCCGCGCGCACTGTCGCGCAGGATTTCGCCGCCGTGTTTGCGCTGCTCAAGCCGCAAATGGCGCTACTCGACGCCTTCCTCCACGCGCAGATGAGCGGCTTCGAGCCGGAAATCCGCGAAATGGCCGCCTACTGCATCGACACCTCCGGCAAACGCATCCGCCCCGCCCTCGTATTTCTAAGCGGCTGGGCGCCCCCAGAACACGCCCACGATGCCCGCGCCCCCATCCCTTCCACCCTCCCCATATCTCCCATACCTCCCATTTCTCCCATCTCTCCCATCCCCGACCCCACCCCGCCCGACCTCATCCGCGCCGCTGCCGTCGTCGAACTGGTGCATCTCGCCACGCTCGTCCACGACGACATCATGGACGCCGCCGACCTGCGCCGCAACCGCCCCACCGCCACGCGCCACTACGGCTCCGAAGCCGCCGTGCTCCTCGGCGACGCGCTGCTCGCGCACGCAGTCCACCTCGCCTCGCAATTCCCGACCACCGAAGTCTGCGCCGAAGTTTCCGCGTCGACGCGCAAAGTCTGCGCCGGCGAAATCATGCAAACCATGCGACGCGGCACCGCGAACATCACCCTCGCGGATTACCAACGCATCATCGACTTGAAGACCGCCGAGCTTTTCCGCGTGTCCTGTTTTCTCGGCGGACGCCTCGCCGGCTACGCGCCGTCCTTCTGCGCCGCCGCCGCCGAGTTTGGCCGCCGCCTCGGCGTGGCTTATCAAATCTACGACGACCTCGCCGATTTTTTTGGCGACGAAAAACGCATTGGCAAAACGCTCGGCACCGACCTGGCGAGCGGCAAAATCACGCTCCCGCTCATCGAGCTTGCCAAGCGCCTCCCGACCGACGCCGACCGCGCCGCGCTGCTGGACGAAATCCAGAAAAAACGCCCCCCGCAGCCCGCGTTGCGCATCGGTCAAATGGAGCAACTAGGCGTGTTCGCGACGGTCTCCGAGGCAATCCATGCCGAGCTGCGCGCCGCCGAAGCCGCGCTCGCGCCGCACGCGACGCTGCCGCCGGTGCCCTTGCTCTTGCGCCTGCGCGGCGTGTTGCACGACCAAGTGCAAGCCTTGCGCAGCGCGATTTGAAGCGATAGCCCCTGCTGCTGGGTAGCGCACGCGTCCCGCGTGCTGGCTTGGGCGTCTCGCCCAAGCTTCCGAAGCATCCGGCGGGACGCCGGACGCGGCACGCGAGACGCGTGCGTTACCCTGAAGCCAACCGCGCTTTGCCATCATTTCAAATCACACGCGGCGTTGCGCAGCGCGTAATTACTTTGCGGCCTTCGCCTTCTCCTCCCGCTCCTCCCGCTCCCGCTCGATATATTTCCGCGTCGCTTCCGGCAACTCGTTCCAGATTTTTATCGCGACCCACAAACCCAGCAATCCAAACGGCATCAAAAACAACGGCCACCAATGCCAGTCGCGCGGGAAAAGCCCGAGAACCATCGAGCCATCGCCGACTTTGTTCGGCACCAAAAAGCCGATGCAAAACGACTGGATGCCGCTACCAATATAGGTGCATCCATCCACAAGCCCCGAGCAAGTCGCGGTCGCCTTGCGCCCGCCGAAATCCACCGCCGCCGTGCTCGCCATGATCGAGGTCAGGCCAATCGACGCCAGCAGCACGAACAAGCACGCAATCGCGAGCACCAGCGGCGCCGACGCCAGGAAAATCGCCATCACGCCGGCCATCACCGCCGCCAGCCCCGCGAGCATCGCGGCGGGCGGGCCTCGGCGCGATTGGAAAAAATAATCCGAAACCGCCCCCGCGAAAAACCCGCCCCCGATGCCAAAGATGCACAGCCAGAAACCCCAGTTGTCCGATATGATTCCCGCGCCGGTTTGCGGCACCTGCTTCGAGTAAATGAAATACCAGTTCTGGATTCCGTTGCGAAACACGCCCGATGTCAGGCCGATGAACGCGAACATGAGCATGAGCTTGCTCGTGAAAAATTTCCTCAGCAAGTCGAGCGTCGAAAGCTCCACGTCCATCTCGCCCGACGACGCATCGCTCGTGTCGTAAGGCGGAAAACCCGCGTCCTCCGGCGTGTCCTTCAGCACCCACACGTTCACCAGTATCCAGAACACGAGGATGATTGCCGGCACGAAAAACACCGCCCAAGTCGCGTCCACGGGCGCGCCGCCGGCAGCGGCGTCCGTCGCGAAAATTTTCTGGAGCAGCGCCGTGAGCCAGCCGCCCGTCCCGCGCGCGGACGCCTTTGTCATGGCCACGACGCGCCCGCCCCAATCGAACGCGAAGAAAATGCCGATGGAAATCAACGACCCGAAAATCGCGCTGAACATCCCGCGCTCCCGCACATGAAACCAGTATGCCTTTATCTTGATGAACGACAGGCTGCCGAAACTCTGGAAAAACATGTTGAAGGCATACAGCAAGCTATACGCGAGCACGATGTTCACGCGCAGTTTTCCGGTCATCATCAAATAAGTCATGATGCCGAGCAGGATGTTGGCGACGGCGGTGCCCGACGCCGAGATGAGGATGCCCTTTTTGCCGCCGATCTTGTCGACCAACGGCCCCGCGATGAGAAACGAGCACGCATACACCACCGTGCCCACGGCGAAAATAATCCCGAAATCCTCGACGCCCATCGCCGCGCCCAGCGCGTTTTTCGCCACCACGAGATTGTAGCGCCCCATGTAGAGAAACGCGTAAGTCATGCCCACCGGAAACCAGTTGATGAACCGCCGTGTCAGAAACCACCCGCCGTGCCGCAGCGGATTGTTGACAAAATAAAGTCCGATGATGACGACGCCGATTATGACAATGATGAAGTCCATGGATATGCGGAAAAAAAGGAAGAAGGCAAAAGGAAGAAAGAAGACTACCCTACCCTGCCACGGGCGCGGGTTCCACGGGTTGCGGGGCTTGCTCGAAGCGTAACTTTTCGCCGTCACGGATGATGTGGACGGGCGCGCCGTCTTTGATGTCTCCGCGGAGGAGCGCTTCGGCTAACGGGTCTTCAAGGTATTGCTCAACGGCGCGGCGCAACGGGCGGGCGCCGTATTTTTCATCGTAGCCTTTTTCCACTAGCAGGGTCTTCGCGTCGGCGTCGAAGGTGAGCGGGATTTTGCGTTCGGTCAGGCGGGCGGCAAATTTCGCGATTTCCAATTCCACGATTTTCGTGATGTCGGCTTTGTCCAAGGGGCGG
>Ga0123357_10013578_pt1 | contig 10581 bp, 10 predicted proteins | sample TergutEmb28metaG_FD_89873 | JGI IMG/M metagenome (GOLD analysis project Ga0123357, IMG submission 89873) | Embiratermes neotenicus P4 segment gut microbial communities from Petit-Saut dam, French Guiana - Emb289 P4 | ecosystem: Host-associated > Arthropoda: Insects > Digestive system > Gut ...
GCTTGGTTAAAGGTTTCGCGAGCACGTGATGAAACGGAGTTGAACCAATTGCTCATGACGGCTTAAGTCGGCCGCTTTCGACGCGAGTTGCGTCGATGAACCAAAAATCGTCAGGCGCTCGTTATCAATTCAGCAACGCCATAAGATTGCAGCGCGCATGTACTGACCTTGCACAAGGCAATTGGGCGGATTTTTCCAGGAGGACAGGCCCTAGCCTTGACCTTCAGCGCGGAGATTCGCGTCGCCAGTAGGAAATCGCAGCGGCCGCACCAAACGTCGCGGCAACACCAACGAGCAGCGTGCGCCAAGGCACGTTCAAGAGCACGGCAACAACCGCAGCGAACTCGGCGGTCGTCGCAACCTTGCCGAGTCCATTGGCTCTCCTGTCAACCGTGGCAGCAAGCGCTTCGCTCGGGTGCACGAGCAATCGCGCAGCGAGCGCGAGCTCGCCGAGCTCACGAGCCGCTAGCACCATCGCGAGCGATGGAGCGAGCATGCGACCTACGACGAGTGTGCCTAGCACCGACGCGCCAAAGATCTTGTCGGCAATTCCATCGACGAGAGCTCCCGTTGGAGTGGCTTCGTCGCGATAGCGCGCGATGAGACCGTCAAGCACGTCGGTTGCTGCCGCTGCGAGCACAATGCCCAAGGCAACCTCAATCCGATCGCGGCGGGCGCGGCGAATCGCTATGGGAAATGCGATCGCGAGCGGGATGCGTGCCGCGCTGACCATATTCGGCACAAGGAGCAGATCGCACGCGCGGTAGACAGACACGGACGGAGTCTCCGATGATCCGGAGTCGTGCACGCATCAAGCCAAGACCTGCTAAATAAAGACCGCTTTCAAGTTGGCGCGAGATCGAGGCGGTCGGCGAGGAGCGGACCGGAACAGCCTGCTTCGGCTTTGAGGACCGCACCGCCGCCGCCAACGAAGAGATCGCGCCAAATCGAAAGCGGTCAAAGGGCGCGGGCAAGGGCGCGCGGATCAAAGCCGACGAAGATCTTACCGCTCACATCGATGACCGGAATGGACCCGTCGCGAATGCCGCCTGCGGCAAGCTTGGAGTGCATCTCGCGCGCGGCGCTGGGGTCGGCCTCGATGTCTTTGTAGACGAATGGGATGCCGCGCTCGCGCAGATATGCCTGCGCCTGGTGGCATGGCCCGCACCACGACGCGCCGTAGATGATGACCGTGGGATGTGCGACGCCAATGGCGCCCGCGTCGTCCGCGGACGAGACTGCAGTTGTAGCTTGCTGAGGTTTTAGGACCGCACCATGTTCGCCGCGTCGTTTCGCGGCAACTGACTCGAACTCGTCGCGTTCGGCAAGGCGGACTGGGTAATGGCCATCCGCGCCGGCAGCGCGAACGTCGGCAAGAAAAACGCCACCCTGCGCTGGCGGATCACGCGATGGATCGACAACGCGGACCAGATCCCTCGAAGTCGCGGGCACACTCGCAACATTCTGCTCGACGTGAAATTCTCCACGCTCGTCGATCCACGTCAGAAGAAGCCCAGAGCTCGTGTCCGTGACGACGGGCAGTTCGGTGGTCACGTCAGAAGCGGGCGCCGCCTTGCGGTGGCACCCAAGCACGGCAAATGCCAGCACCAAAAGAACGACACCAACGCGAACGAGGCAAAGCAGCCTTCTGGTACGCACCGCCCAAAAAGATGCGCGATTCAAAGGCGCCTGGCAAGCATGACAAGTTTTGTGCGATCACGCAGCGGCAAGTTCGAGCAGTGCTTTTGCGTCGATGGGTTTTGACAGCACACGGTCCGCCGGACCAAGCGCCTGCTGCACGAGTGGGTGGTCTTGCGCGTGACCGGTGATGAACACGATGCGCCCTTCAAAATCCATTTTGCGAAGGTAGTTCGAAGTATCGAGTCCGCTTGGCTGCCCCCGCCCGAGATTGACGTCGAGCAACGCGAGGGTGCAGTCGAGCACACGCGTGCCATAGGCCTCGACCTCGGCGAGCGAATGCGCAGGCAGGCATTGAATGCCAGCGTCATCAAGGAGAATGGTGATGACTTCGAGCAAATCCGTGTCATCGTCGACGACGAGTACCGTTGCCATTGTCTCCTCCAGGGTGGCGAAGTTTTGATAGCTCGCCTTCAAGGTCCGGGGTTAGCGCATCGTCGGCGCGCGTTTTGATGTCAACGCTGCCGAGCGTGCGGTGGATGTTCGTCAGGCGTTGAAGCGCGGCACGCAAGGAACGCAAAATCGTACTTTGCTCGGGCAGCCGGTGCTCGAGCGTCGAAAGACCAATCTCGAGTGTCTGAAGTGGGGAATTGGCTTGATCGCGAAACGCGAGAACGAGCGCCGTGCGACGCGCCAAGTCGTCAGCGCGCGACGCGGCGCTTGCGAGCTGCGCGCCAAGCCGGCGTTGCCGGTGACGCGACGCAACGAGTGCGACGGCAATGGTCGCAAACAGCAGCGTGAAGAAAGGCTCGCGCCACGGCAGCTGGGCCACGGCGCGCACGGGCAGCCACATGGCAATGCCCTGCAATACGGTGAGGGCAATGAGCCCAAGGGTGAGCCGAAGGCTACTTGGCGCGAGGAACGCGAGCCCGAGCAAGAGAAAATTGTGCGCGAGGAATGGCTCTACGAGGCGACCGTGCTCAATGACAGCGTGCTGTGGAACCCATGTCGTAACGAGGAATGGAAGGGCGAGCGCTACGATGAGCCAGTCGCATGTGCGCACCGACCATGACCGTCCGAAGCGCCAAAGGACGACGCCGAGGATCGCGGCCTGAACCGCATGCGCGAGATCGAATGCAACAAGCAGCCACGACCGGTAGAAGCGATGGTCGACCAGCATTCCGGCGAGCTCGACCAGCACCGTTACCGCGCAGCCGAGAAGCGCCGTCTGGTATGACTCGCGTTGCGTGAGCTCGCTACTGGTTCGCGGCACGCTGCAAGCGAAGCGAAAAGCAGTCCAGCCCGCTTCCGATTCGACGCGATTTCAGTATTTCATTGTAGGGGCGCAGCATGCTGCGCCCCAAGGATGCGTTCGCCAACGATGAGATCGCGTCGAATCGGAAGCGGGCTGCTTCTCATCGAACGAAGCCCACGCTATCCAGGCGACTGTGAAGTTCGTCGATTGCTGCGAGGTCGACATTGCTGCAGGCAACGGCGGGAACGGCGCTGTCGCGTTCCGTCGCGAGAAATACGTTCCCTTTGGTGGACCTTCTGGCGGCGATGGAGGCCGTGGCGGCGACGTGGTCTTCGTTACCGACGAAGGCCTTTCGACACTGCTCGACCTCACCTACGCACGAACCATCCGCGCGTCGCACGGCGAGCATGGGCAAGGCAAAGACTGCTACGGCCGCGCCGGCAAAGATGTGGCTGTCCGTGTTCCGGTGGGCACGCAGATCTATGATCGCGATTCTGGCGCTCTCTTGTTCGATCTCGACAAGCCAAACGAACGCGTCGTCGTGGCACGCGGCGGGCGCGGCGGGCGCGGCAACATCCACTTTGCCACGCCGTTCGACCGCGCGCCGCGCCGATCCGAACCCGGAGAAGCCGGCGAGGAAAAGAAGCTCCGGCTCGAGCTGAAGGTCATGGCCGATGTGGGGCTCGTTGGCTTTCCCAATGTTGGCAAGTCCACGTTCATTCGGGCGTGCTCGCGCGCGCAGCCGAAAGTTGCAGACTACCCGTTTACGACGCTTGTTCCGCACCTCGGTGTGGTGCGCGTGGACAGCGAGGCAACCTTTGTGATCGCCGACATTCCAGGCCTCATTGCTGGCGCGTCCGAAGGCGCAGGGCTCGGGCATCGCTTTCTCAAGCATATTGAGCGCTGCAAAGCACTTTTGCATCTGGTCACGCTCGACCCAGGTGACGGTCGCGATCCTGCCACCGATTACGATGCGCTTGTCCGCGAGCTTGCTGCGTTCGACCCAAAGCTTTTATTGAAACCTGCAATCGTTGCCGTGTCGAAGGCTGATTTGCCCGAAGCGCGCGATGCATACGTTCGTCTCAAAAAGGCCTTTGCGAAAAAAAAGATCAATCTTTACCTCGTCTCCGCTGTCACGGGCGAGGGCATCCGCGAAATTTGCATCGAGCTTTATAAGCTCGCTACCGAAAAACCCTCCACGAAAGCCGACACAGCCAAGCCAGTCGCGAGGCAGCGTTGAGCGACGACAAAACCGAAGAGCCGACTCCAAAGCGCCTGCGCAAGGCGCAAGAAGAAGGCAATAGCCCGATTAGCAGCTTCGCGAGCCAGGCCATCGCGTTCCTTGTCGCCGTTGCGATTGCTCCTGCCGCCATCGGTGCCCTTACGACCCAAGCCGCCAAGGACATTCGCTCGGCCATCGCGCAAGCGGCAAACCCGACACCGCGAATCGACTTCGACCCTTTTTATGTGGGGCTAAGCGTCGTGATTCTCGCGGCCCCCATTCTCGGCGCCGCGGCGGTCAGCGCTGCGGTTTTGTCTGTCGTGCAGTCGGGCGGCGTCATTGCCACGAAAAAGCTTCTTCCAAAGCTCGATAATCTCAATATTATCAATGGGTTCAAAGGGCTTTTCTCGCTCCAACGCATCGTTGGCATTCTACGCGCCGCGCTTTTCGGCAGTGGAGTTGGCTACTTTACCTATTTGATCATTCGCGGGCATCTGGTCGATCTCGGGCGCACGACGGGCCAGCTCGAGCAGGTTGGCGTGGTCGCGTCGTCGATGGCACGGTCGATGGCGCTGCGGGCGGCCATGCTCGGCATCTTTCTCGCGGTCATCGATATTGTCGTAACGTACAATTCGTGGAAGAAAAAACTTCGCATGTCGAAAGACGAAGTAAAGCGTGAGTACAAAGAAAGCGAAGGCGATCCGCAAATCAAGGCTGCACGCGAGCGCGCCCACCAGGAACTGCTCAACTCCGCCACGGTCGCCAACGTCAAGAATGCAACGGTCGTCGTTGTGAACCCAACCCACATTGCATGCGCGCTCCGCTACGACGAGTCCGGGGGCGACGACGCCCCGGTCGTGGTGGCCTCTGGCCAGGGCGACTTGGCCGCTCGCATGATCGAGGCAGCGCGCCAATACGGCATTCCCGTCTTGCGCGACGTGCCACTTGCGCGCGCCCTGGTCGAACTCGAAGTCGGCGTTGCCATTCCTGAAGCGCTCTACGAAGCAGTCGCCGAGATTTTGCGCGAAGCCTGGGAAGAGAGCGAACGCGAAGGGCTAGCCGTTGGCCCCCCAATTGATGGGTAGTGTGTAGGGGCGCGATTCATCGCGCCCTCGCGATCCGCCACGGTTGGGCGCCATAAATGGCGCCCCTACGATTATGCGTGCGGACTGGATGGTGGCGCGCTGGATGGTGGCGGCATGCTGGGCGCCGCATGACGAAGCCTCGATGCTTCGATACGCCCGGCGCTTGCGAATAGCTTGGCAAGGAACGCCAGGCATGCCCGTTCGCCCTTTGCATCGTGAGCATGCCGCGAACACCCAAGGGCCTCCATCCCTTCAACCAGCGCTTCTTCGACATTCCCGCCAACGCTGAGCGCAACGGCAATCGCTAGCGTTGCCTGGCAGCGAAGCCGATGGTCCTCGCTTTGAATCTCGGAGCGCAGGCTACGAAGAGCACGCAGTGCGTCGTCAATCTCGCCATTGTCAAGCATTGAGAATGCACGCATTCGTGCGCCGGTCGTCGATTGGATGGGACTTGCGGTTAGGTCGCAGGTGACTTGTGCATCGCTAATTTTTATGGATGGCGGAGGGATCGTCGAAAGCACGCGCCGCGCAACCTCGCCAAGGCTCGTCGCAAGCGAGGTGGGTACTGACGACGGCGGACTTTCGCTATCGGTTCGCAAAGGAACACGTGATGTCGGCGTCGACGGGGGGTGGGAGGATGATTGCGCCAACGGTTGGCGCGACGATTGAGGTGACGATTGACGTGATGATTGAGGCGGAGCGTCACTCGCGGTGGTTGGTGGCGTGCTGGTTGGCTCGGCCTTCAACGACGGGGACAACTTCATATCCCGCCATGGCTCTTCGACATCGAGCAGCACACCTCGCACTCGCAAGGTTCCCTGGCGGGCCGTTCGCGCGCCTTTGGTGCGTAGCTCGCCGGTGTGCACACCGGGTAGTTTCCGCGAGCAGAGAACCTCGCCTGGCATGGCTGCGCGTGCAAGCAGCGACGAGGCCACCAGGGCCGGCCCCCAACCGAGCTCGCTGCGGCCGCCGCTCTCGGCGAAGCGCTCGAGCGCCCCGTACGCGATGCCTGCTGCCCACGGCACTTCGCCAGGGCACGTGTCGTCGCCCGGTACAAGGACAAGATCGAGCGCTGTTGCCAGATCGTTCGGATCGTCGAACGCAAAGGCGAGGCTCGATGCTTCGAAGGACACGAGCGAGGCTCCACGCGCACGGGCCCGCGCATCGAGTGCACGCGCGCGCACGAGAAAATTTCGACCTGCGCCTGGCTCGAGCCGACAATTGAGAATCGTGCGATAGTCCACGAAATATAGCTTTGGGGTTGGTTAAGATTCAGATTCGGATTCGCTTCTTGATAGCCGCTAAGTCATCTTCGATTGCGTCGTCCTTCTTGCCGCCGCTGCCACTTTCGAGATCGCGAAAGCGCGCTTCGAGATCGCGCTCGCGCGGACCGTTGCCAAGGGCTTCTTCCACTTCATCCATGGCTATGTTTTGCTGCTCGCGGCCTTCGATTTTTTCTTCCATTTGCCGGAAATCGGAAAAAGCGCTCGAACCGCCGCGCGCGCCAAGGCCCTCGCTAGAGCCGCCCGAACGCGCCTGCGCCGCGCGCGCTGCAATGCTGCCTTTTCGCATCTTGAACTCTTCGAGCTTCTGCTCCATGCGCGATAGTTCGTCTTTCATTTTGAGGACTACGTCGCGCTGAGTAACCCGCGCCTTCTCGGCGTTTGCTTGCTCGGCCTCGGTGCGCTTCTTCTGGCGCAACGCTTCACGCGCGAGCGCTTCGTCGTCGCTTTTGAGTGCGAGCTCGGCGCGCTTGTCCCACTTTTCGACTTCCTCTTTGAGGTCATCGACCTTCTTTCGAAGCCGCTTTTCGTCGGCCAGGGCCGTGACGACCTCTTGACGGCCCGCCCTCAGCTGCTCCGCCATTTCTTCGAGGTTTAGCTCGATGAGCTTCTTGTCGTCTTCTGCTCTATCGAGCAGCGAGTTGACGTTGCTGGAGATGACTTTGCCCATGCGGTCGAAAATGCCCATGCTTTTTGCACGGTAGCGCGGATCATTGACGACAGCGAACGAAGAAATCGCGGCAATTGGGCAGACACGGGGGTCTGCCCCTACGACCCAACAAAACGCATATTCGTAGGGGCGCCATTCATGGCGCCCGACCGCAGGCGAACGCCAAGGGCGCGATGAATCGCGCCCCTACCCCGGAAAACGCATATTCGTAGGGGCGGCCCCCTGTGGCCGCCCTCATCGCATCATCGATTCATGAATCATCGATTCATAATATGGATGGCCTGCCCTAAGCCCGCCATCGCGGCCTCCATCATGCCCTCGCCAAGGGTTGGGTGCGGATGAATGGTCAGCCCTATGTCTTCGAGGAACGCGTGCATTTCAAGGGCAAGCGCGCCTTCGCTGATGAGATCGCTCGCCTCGGGCCCAACGATGTGAACACCAAGAAGTTCGCTCGTCTTCTTGTCGGCCACGACTTTGAAGAAGCCGTCGGTTTCGCCAACAGCCATGGCGCGGCCAAGCGCTGCGAATGGGAATTTGCCAATGCGCACTTCAATGCCTTTTTCCTTGGCTTGCGCCTCGGTCAGACCGGCAACGGCAATTTCGGGATCGGTGAAGACGGCAGCCGGAATTGAAACCCAATCTTTTGCGGCCTTGTGGCCCGCGATGATTTCGGCAATTGCCTCGCCTTCCTTGCTTGCTTTGTGCGCAAGCATGGGCTGACCGCTAACATCGCCAATGGCGTAAATGCCCTCGACGTTCGTGCGACCAAGGTGATCGGCCGGAACGAAGCCGCGCTCGACTTTGACGCCAATTTCTTCGAGGCCAAGGCCCGCGCCGTTGGGGCGCATGCCAACGGCAACGAGAACCATGTCAGTCGTGACCGTGTCGTGCTTGCCGCTATCGAGATGAAGTTTGACGTTGAGCGAGCCATCGGCATTCTTTTCGTAACCTTCGGCCTTGGCACTTTTGATAATTTTGGCGCCTTTCTTTACTAGCCTTTTTTCGACGACCGCGGTGCACTCAGGGTCAATGCCTGGCAAAAGCCCCGGTGTTGCCTCGACCACCGTGAGCTCGGCGCCGAACTTTTGATAAACGCACCCAAGCTCGAGGCCAATGACGCCGCCGCCAATCACGAGCAGGCGCTTTGGAATGGCGCGCAGGCTAACGGCTTCTTTTGCGCCGATGATTTGCTTGCCGTCAAACTTGAAATTCGGAATTTCAATGGTTGACGAGCCAGTCGCAATCACAATGGCTTTCGTTGCCTCGAAGATTTCCGTGCCTGATGGTGTTTTCACTTCCACGGTGCGGGCACTGGTGACGCGCGCCTCGCCCATGACGAGCTCCACGCCGTTGCCGCGGAACAAGGTGCGCACACCGCCCGTAAGCTTTTTTACAATGCCGTTTTTCCAATTTTGCATTTTGTCGGAATCGACACGAATGCCATCTGTGAAAATGCCCATTCCGGCGCCATGAACTTTCACCTTTTCGTAGGTGTGGCTCGCGCTAATCAGGGCTTTTGACGGCACGCAGCCCCAATTGAGGCACACGCCGCCCACTTCTTCTTTCTCGACGCAGACAACTTTTTGCTTCAACTGCCCAAGGCGGATCGAGCACACGTACCCGCCGGGACCCCCGCCAATCACGACCACATCGCATGTTCGCTTCGCCGCTTGGTTCGACATGGCGCCGATTTACAACATGCCGGACCTAAGGCCAACGTGAAGGCTAACGCGCAATCTTTATTTGGGCGGCGGCAGCGCCATTAGCGCATCGCGTTGCTCGCGCAAGTGCCAGGGAAGCGTGGCATAAACGTCGTCGAACAGACTTTCGCGCGCAGGCCCGGGCAGTGCTTCGACCTCGGCTACTGCCGCGGCAATTTCCGACTCGAGCTCGTTGTCAAGCTTTGCCTCGGATTCGTCTGTCACCACGTTGAGGCGGCGCAAGTGACACGCAAGCCGCAGGATCGGATCTTTGTTTTTCCATGCATCGACTTCGGCTTGCTCGCGGTAACGGCTTGGGTCGTCGCTCGTGGAGTGCGCGCCAACGCGATACGTGACGGCCTCGACAAACGTGGGGCCTTGGCCGCGGCGCGCGCGGTCGGCGGCTTCCGCCAGAATCGTGTATAATGCAACAAAATCGTTGCCGTCGACGCGCTCCGCACGCATGCCGTACGCGCGCCCTTTGACGGCAAGGGTTGCCGAAGCGGTTTGCAAGCTTACTGGCAGGCTGATCGCAAACTGGTTGTTCTGGCAAACGAGAACCGCAGGCACGTGCATCACGGCGGCGAAGTTCATGGCCGCGTGGAAGTCGGGCGTGCTCGTGGCGCCGTCGCCGAGAAAGCCAAACGTGCAACTCGGATCGTGCCGAAGCTTCATGGCCCACGCCACACCCACGGCATGAGGGAGCTGCGAGCCAACACACGACGACCAGCTTGCTTGCTTGACCGCCCTGCCCGCTTGGTGACTCGGCATTTGCCGGCCTTTCAGCACATCGCCAGCGTTGCCAAACACTTGCGCGAGGAAGGTGCGAAGCGGAAAACCTCGCACGAGCATGATGCTGTGCTCACGAAACGCGGGGAATACCCAATCGCTTTCGCGCGCCACGAGCCCCGCGGCAATGGGCACGGCTTCTTGCCCGGTAGACGGGCCGTAAAAGCCAATACGGCCTTGGCGCTGAAGCAGAATCATGCGCTCGTCGAGCCTGCGCAAACGGCGCATATGCCGATAGGCTTCGAGCAAAATGGTATTGGGGATTTTCGGATCGCGCTCGGGGTCGACCGAGCCGTCTTCGCGCAGCACCGTGAAAAGCCCAACGTCGGGGTCAGTGGCGGGGTTCATTTGGGGGCCTGTCGTGTTTCGAGGATGTGGATTGCCTTCTCGATCTCCGCGACGAGGGTGCGCTCCTTCGGCAGAACGGTGCGGTACTCGGCGGCCATCACCTTGTTTGGCAGTCCTTCAAGTGCATAGTGCGCGACTGCGCTGTTCTTCTCGGCGCAGAGAATCAACCCCACGGGCGGGTTCTCGCCCTCGACCATCCAGTGCTGGCGCGCGTAGTTCAGATACAGGTGCATCTGTCCCGCGTCGGCGTGCGTGAGCTTGTCGAGCTTTAAATCGATGATAACGAGGCAGCGCAGGCGCCGGTGGAAGAACAGGAGTTCGATCCGGTACCAGGCGTCGCCCACGCGGAGCCGCCGCTGCCGGCCAACGAAGGTGAAATCGCCGCCGAGTTCGAGAAGGAAAGACTCCATCTTCGCGACGAGTGCGGCCTCGAGATCGCTCTCGGAGTACTCGTCCTTGAGGTTCAAAAACTCGAGGTAGAATGGATCTTTGATCGACTCCTCGGGCGTCATCACGTCGTCGGGCGTCTGCTGTTGCCCCTTGCGAAGCATCGCCGCCTTGTTCTTCGAAAGCGCGGTCCGCTCGTAAAAC
>Ga0123357_10013579_pt1 | contig 10580 bp, 6 predicted proteins | sample TergutEmb28metaG_FD_89873 | JGI IMG/M metagenome (GOLD analysis project Ga0123357, IMG submission 89873) | Embiratermes neotenicus P4 segment gut microbial communities from Petit-Saut dam, French Guiana - Emb289 P4 | ecosystem: Host-associated > Arthropoda: Insects > Digestive system > Gut ...
ATAATAATAATAATAATAATAATAATAATAATAATACACTGGAAACAAAATACCGTTTTCATAACTAAACACCTGTACGTGATCGAAGTCTAACTGCTCAACTCAAGTGTCTTCCTACCTTCTTGACCGAGGGCCGCCAAGTTCCACTTCCCAGCAGGCTGCGTTGATTGCTGTTTTATCACTATGGAATACTGGACGATGGAAATAGTGCAGAAGCTGAGGATTCCTGAATGTACCGTACCATCGCCAAATCCTATACAATTTAATCAAATCGTATTTTCTGTCATATTATATAACATTTCTTCTTCCACTGTTACAACATCCCTGGGTGGCGACGTGACCTCCTCAGTGACTTCCGCCACTCCTCTCTTCACTGCTTATTAATTCTCCAATTTCTGCACCATCCTGTGCGTCGTCATGTAAGTCGTCGCACCAGCTCACCTTTGGTTTGCCTTTCCTTCTATCTCAATTTCCCCCTGGTTTGGTAAAAAGGACTTTCTTTGCAGGATTACTTTCTTCCATCTTCATCGCATGTCCAGTCCATCTTCACTCTACCAGCCTTAATAAACTTCACAATATCATACTCGTCATAAAGCATACACATTTCTGAGTTTGTGCGCCTGCTCCAACATCCATTCTCAAGTACCGGACCAATATTTTCCATAGAACTTTTCTTTAAAGGAATCTGAGAAGATACTCACCTTGTTTACCCACAGCCGAAGTCTCGGAGCCATGTGTAAGCATGGTCTAATTAATGATTTATAAATGCGGAGGGAACGGGGGAATGGAGGAGATTGCATAACGAAGAGCTAAATGATCTGTACTCCTCACCCAATATTGTGCGGGTGATAAAATCTAGAAGAATGAGATGGGCTGGGCATGTGGCGCGTATGGGTGAGGAGAGGGGGGTTTATGGGGTCTTGGTGGGAAAACCGGAGGGAAAGAGACCACTGGGGAGATCTAGGCGTAGATGGATGGATAATATTAGGCTGGATCTCCAGGAGGTGGGATGTGGGTATATGGACTGGAGTGGGCTGGCCCAGGATAGAGACAGGTGGCGGACGCTTGTGAGTGTGGTAATGAACCTTCGGGTTCCGTGAAATGCGGAGAATTTCATGACTAGCTGCAAACCAGTTAGCTTCTCAAGAAGGACTCTGCACCATGGAGTAAGTAAGTAAGTAAGTAAATGCGGCATTGAACTTCACGTGACAACAATTTTTAACTAAATGCGTCACTAAGCCAAAATAACATTTTTTCGCTGCACCTAGGCTACATATTTTATATTTAGGACCTAAAATAATCCAATTTGCTGCTTATGAGTAAACATACCTCGGGTCCTCGTTTTTTTTTTTTATATATAATTTTTTGCGTTGCGTTTTCAATGTCACGTTTCTGATTTCCAATTCAGAGTTACGTCCACTCTCTACAGTGTTTAGTTTGAAGCATGGCTTCGAAGATCAACATTTTTCGATCGTTCCACCCCAGACGATGCAGTTATTTTTTGTGTCCCTAGCAAGTATAAGTACTGTTTCCTACAGAGACCATCATTTTCTGTCATTTACCATTCAGTATTCGTAATACTTCTTTGTTAAATGCTACTGATTTTCGTGTTTTTTATGTTATTACAAAATTTTTTTTCTTATAATGAACGGAACCAATCAACTTAAGTAACAGGGGTTAAAAACCAACCGCATCCACAAACTGTAATCCGTCTTTGATTCTCGTTATGTATTAATCTTGCATTTTATTCTTCGGTTGCACAAAGTCGTTTGTCGACTGGTAGTACTCTTCTGCTTGATTGTGAAGAAAGAACTTTCCTCGAAACTTTGGTATTTGTCTATCAAGAACAGGGTGATATATTCCAGAGCATCTTGATATTAACTAATATATTGGTTAAATGGAAAGGAACTTAGTGACGTGGGAAAGGAAAGTATTGAGAAAAATATGAGGGCCAAGATATGCCAGTGATTACTGGCGAATAAAAATGATTACAGAAATTTGTAATCAATTTAAAGCTCCGAATATTGCAATTGCAATTAATGTACGCAGATATTGCAACGGTCTGGGCGAGTTTTAAGAATGGAAGATGAAAGAGAATTAAAGAAATGCTGGAAGGGAAATGAGGAGGAGATTGAAGAAAGGTTGGTCTGATTAAATTGAATGAGTAATGTAGAATCGGGCTTGAGGGAAAAATGGAGAACAAGCGCTTTTGACAGAACGGAATGGGCATCTGTTGTTAGGGAAGCCAAGGGCAAAAGTAAAGGGCTGCAGTGCTAAAGAAAGGGGAGGAGGAGAAGGAATTAGCTATATGGATTTTATGGTGCGACGTGGAAACAGTACTTACAGTGTTTAGTACGAGACTGGCCTAAGAAACGTTAGTTTCTTGTGTTTGTGTTAGATAAAAGTGTAGGATCTGAACATAAAATATGATGTCGAATTTATCAAGAGTCGCCTTCATTATTATCTTACTTATTCGTAAATTATAACGACGGGGTATAACAGACAACATTTCAATCTATAATTAAGGTCTTCTATAGTTATTCGACCAACACAACACCATAAATGCTCATTCATTTATTCCTCACATACACGACATGTTTCGGCCGATAGTTTCGGCCATTATTAATTTTCAATACAATTTTAAAATATCCATTAAATTTAATCGCTATTCAAAATTAACACGTGATAATTTTTTACAGATCTACAACACGTGTATGTCCAGCGTTCGATGGACAATTAACGTAGGATTTTTCCACTACTCACATTTTGTCTACTGATACACTGCGACGTTTCCAATATTTTATTATTCCTTTTCTGGTATAATAATATAATTATTTCAGGTTGCATAGTAATGTAAAGGAGAGAACGTTTCCTCAATTTACTTTTGTATTGTTGTATCGCCTGGTGATAACCGAAACATGTCGTGTGTATGAGGAATCACTGAATGTTAGAGCGTTTATGGTGTTTTATTGGTCGGATAACTAAAGAAAACTTTAATTCAACTAATAAAACGGGATTATGTTGCCCAAATTTAATCATTACTGTTAATTGAAGTGTAAAAACCAACTAGATGCCACGTATTATTTTACTGTATTTCTTATATGCTCAACATGTTTCGGGCACTATTATGCCCATCATCAGTAGCTCGCGACTATAATGTTGATTACCACATTGGTCGTTTCGTTCTTGGTTTTCTGTAGGTTGGAGGTTAGTTGCGGTTAGGCTGGAGTAGTGTCCGTGGGCTGCAGGCTAAAGCACGACTCGTGTCGTGCTTTAGCCTGCAGCCCAGACACTACTCCAGCCTAACCGCAACTAACCTCCAACCTACAGAAAACCAAGAACGAAACGACCAATGTGGTAATCAACACTATAGTCGCGAGCTACTGATGATGGGCATAATAGTGCCCGAAACATGTTGAGCCTATAAGAAGTACAATAAAATAATAAGTGACATCTAGTTGGTTTTTGCTCTTCAGTTATCAAAATGATGCACGGTCCAACAAACATCAAATACTGTTAACGTTTTGGTGACAAGAATGTTTGTCGCCTTGTAGCATGAAGTATTCATAAAAATGTCCAGGAAGTGCTTGCATTGCTCCTAGATTCGCTATGAAATGAGTGCAGCTCTGCATGTTTGTCCGCGCAGGGGGAAGAGGCGCTGCTGAATTTATCTAAATGTATTGCAAAGCCTACTTTCACTTGATCTGATGGGTTAGATCAGTGTGACACGCTGCGTAAGTATATTAGTTTTCTCTATTTTTGTGGGTAAGAAATGGCCGGCAATAAAGGTGCAATCGTCGCTTCTGACGGTTCATGTCAGAGTCCGCTGACCGTCGTGTTAAAGTTGCGATGTAAATTACATGCCAGAGGCACGTAATTTAGCTGTAACTCTGGGTGCTCACTGAAACGCGAGAATGGGGTTTTTGCTGAAGGCTTTTGTGAGACATCACAGATGTGTGGCCGTAACGCTGCGTCTGTCACATACCATCGACTTACTGAGCTAAGAGTTGGCTTATGGAAAGATGTTTCATCTCCTGCCTCTGAATATGGAATTAGTCGGAACCTTCACCACACATCATGAATAAATCATTACTTCTTAATAATATGGTTCACAAAGGCCCTAGATCTCACGGATTTAGATCTGGACAGTAGATGTATGTAGTGTAACAGCTGTGTGTTTTCATCTTTAATGCTGATAAGTGGAAGTGGCCTTTTGAAATTAAACTCAGTTATTTTTACGTCTTTATTCTCATCTCTCAGCCTCTTCTTTCTCTTTTCCTTATATCTCCCCTGCCGTACTAACTGTGATGTGTCACTTTAAGGCAATGAATTAAAAATAAAGATAAGTTAAGAAAATTTTACATATCTTTGATCCGAAGGTTTCAGAGTTTACAAAGCAAAGCATATATAACATATATATTTTGATTAATACAGGGTGTTATACTTAAAAAAGGTCTGCTTGTACGTCGAAATCAAGGGAGGATTTTGTTTCGTTTAGTTTTTGGTAGACTAAATGCACACTTTTATAGACGATGTTGGAGGTGAAATCGTGGTGAGTCAATACATTTCTTTGCGCGTATTCGCATTTTCGGGTACATTTGACGCAAAACAGTGGCTTCGATAGTCTCATTAGCGCTTCGAATGTTCTACCTTATGAGGATTTCAGAAAGGAATAAACTCTCAGCAAAGGTTTGTGGCCCCCACATCCGCCGGAGTTTTGTCTGTGGAGATGCTTGAAGGGCAAAGTTTATTAATCAAATCGTCACACTTTAGATGAACTGAGGAAGAGCATTCGAAGCTCAATTGAGACATTCGTTGTCACCGTTTTGCTTAAGGTTTACCTGAACATGACAACACGCGACAGAAGAGTATTGACTCACGTGGATCTCATTTTAAAGGTTTCCTATGAGTGTTTTCATTTAGCCTACCAAGAGCTAAGTGAAATACAATCCTTTCTTGATTTCGCCGTGCATGTGGGCCGGTTTTAAGTGGAAAGTTGTGTACAAATTGTATTAGCCATATTCGAAATGGAATTCAGTTTAGCGCCCTGTTTATCGGTTAGCAAGAAAACTTGAAGGGAGGAGATTATTTTGGTTACTTAAACGTACATTGAGAGTAACATAAAGTGGATTTGAAACGAATGTCGCCTGAGATTTTGGATTTCACGTATCTGCCGCAAGACGGGAATCGGTGTTGCAGTGTTTTTAACACGGAACTGAATATTCGTGTTCCGCCGAAAGCATAACTTTAATTCTACCCGCTTGTGAAGATGAGCTCACATCTGTGAAGTTAGTTCCTGAACAAGTTCTCATGCCATGCATGTGTGTTTGTGTGTGTGTGTGTGTGTGTGTGTACCATTTGTTGGTGGAATAAAGGACGTATATCGACGGCACAATATGAATTTTCTTTTTGCAGCAAAACGGAATACACGACCGTTATGGTAACAAGACCCTAGGCCAAACTCAGTATTCTGAATTCGAAAATTTGTGGCTGTTTGTGTACGACAGACGAGCAGTATAAGGGGATGAAATTTATCTATGTTTCCTTTTATCTTGCAGTGATTGATTTTACGAAGTTTCGAAGATTAGTGGGCTTGTGAAGCTGAAAACTTGGGGAGGAAACAATTTTGACATTTTGCCTGCTGTTGTATGAAAGGAATGGAAATGTGGTGCGAAATATTGCGGGTAATAGGAGGGACTGTTAAAGCTTTCCTAATAGAGCTGTTCGGTCACACTAAGGATTTTGAATTTTCCAAATGTGTGTCAGTTGTGCCACCTCCCTACCTGCAACGATATGTAGCTGTGTTATTGATTGGTCCATAGAATGAAGTGTATATAAATTATGAGGTAAGTGTTGTTGCGAATGATTGATGATAATAATTAACATCGATATAAGTTTCTACACACACTTATGATTGCGGCCAGTTTATCCATTTTCTTGACTTTTGTTCGTAGAATTTAATGCGCCTTTCTAAATATAATGCACGAACCCGTGTTTCTTGTAATAAGTGTATGTGAAAATGATAAATATTATTTTTGGATCTACAGCTTCTGAACAGAATGGTTCTTTGTAGGTGTCCTCGTACTTAAATAACTGGAGACGGCTCTTGTGCCTCTTAATGCTTCGATTTGCCTGCTCTACTAAAACTTGTTGTTATATTACACCAGTATCCTTTCTTTGACGTGTAATTTCAATTAATTCAAAGAACATCACTTTTAATTAAGCAAAGAAGTGCTGTACAATCATGTACCGAGTAATATAGCTGTTCTCAGAACGTGTGCTCGATGTGACACCGTTAATATTCTTGAGAGTATTATCGCAATGTGGTACAGGCAACTGGAGGAATGCAGAAGAACGACGTCTATAAAATGAGAAAGATGAGGAAAGGGATGGAAGTATCTCGCGACACTATTTCTTGTAATGAACAAGGCACTAACTTGTATGTATACCTACCAAAAGAAATCTGTAGGCAGGCCTTTAAATGACGTCACGGTGAATGAATGAGAACGTGCCGATTGTAAAGATAGCACAGATCCCATTACTGTGTTGTGGTTTGTGAGACCGGCTAACTTTGTTGGTGGGAGGTATATATTCCGTTTCTAGCTGATCCTAGTGGCCGTGTGGTTTAAAACGTAGATGTGAGGCCGCTTGATTGTTGGGATGGCGGTTTCGAATCCCGTAGGTGGCATGGAAGTTCGTCTTTTGTGTTTGTTGTCTGCCGCGTAGTTAGCGGCCCCTGCGACGAGCTGATTATTTGTTCAGAGGAGTCCTACGGGCTGTGTGTTTAATTAAGTTTAATCTAGAAACCTCAAAAATGAGGGACCCTTGGCCCGATTTGGGCTGTTCCACCACAGAAAAAGAAAAATATGTGCGAGAATTAGGCTATGTTATTTATTATTTATTGAGGTATATTGGATGTCATTTATATGACATTTTGGGAGTGTATCTATACTCCTTAGCTTATTTGTCTGGCATTCAAAAGGTGCCGCGTTCTAGCCCAACTGAGGGCAGTAACATGAAAATAAAAATATTACAAAGACATGCCTTAATATGGGAGAAGTGCCAAACCCCCGAAATGTTAAACGTGTCGAAAAATAACCCCTGAGTGACGTTTTCCAGCATAATCCTTGTGAAATAATGCTACCATCACGAACATTCAGAGAATCCTCAGAAAACCATTAAGAAGGAATGTTCACACAGAACTGCTCTATTCTGTCCTAAAAGTTTGGACTGAAGTCAAAGGCAGTATGAATTTGACGGTTATGTGACTGTATTTTGTTAATGGATTGAGTTGGGTGGTCCAAATGAATAGCACTTAACACACCGAGCACTTTGTTCCACTTGGTTGCCGACGGGGAGCATCTAAACTTGGTTGTGAATGACATTGAAACAGTAGAACAACATACGGAGATGTGGCGCTAGTAAATTTGGATGCGTGTTAAAATATTTTAAATATCAGTTCGTGAAGAAATTAATGTCTGGTACGTTAGTTCTGAAGGATTTATTGAGTGTATTAAAGGTTTACTTGAGAAACTAATGCTCTGCCAGTTGATCAAGAAATTGTCCGTATTTTATCGGCTACGGTGGTTAATTGCTGTATTCATAACAGCCCGTCACTTGTTCCTAACCTTGGGCAGGTGAAATTAGTTCCGCTGGTCATTGCCATATGCATAAAAATCCGTCAGCGGTTTCTATCCTGGGTCACATAAAATCAATTCACCTTTATTTTTTGGCATAAGACTAACTTTAATGCCGGGGTAGCGTAGCCGCCATAGCGACTCGTTACGGACTGGACGGTCCGGGGATCTAATCCCGTTGGGGTCGAGATTTTCTGCACGCGTTCAGAACGGCCCTGGTGCTCATTCAGCCTTCTATACAGTGGTTACCGGGTAATTCCCGAGCGTAAAGCGGCCAAAGCCTGGCATTAACCATCCACCTTTATCTAGCGCTGAGGTTAAAGAAAGAACAGAGCTATACCTCTACGCGCCTTGTGTGCCTTCATGGCCAACTCTACCCTTTGTTTACTAGAATTCTGCAGGTGTCACAATTTAGTCTGATTCCTTTTATATAATAATTTTTAACACTTTCTTGACCCATAGCTTTTGCAACTTTTTCACACAATAACCTAAGATTCCCTTTGGCAGAAGTTGAACTTTCTACCTTAAGAATATTAATTGCAGTTCAGTTAGCTTTTCAAACACGATACTCACTGTTAGTACGATATCATTTATTTTTAGAAGTAGCTTATAAACAAAAATTAGGAGCGTAATATAATATAAAATGTTTACTTAGGGAGCAGAAAATAAGATAGTCGTAACATGACAATGGCTGAAAGTGGAAGTAATGATTAGAGTTGGCAGATCGTCTTCCGAATGGTATAAATCTTGTCAAGTGCGAAGGGAATTTCACTAACACCCGTTACTTTTTCTTTTCCTGCAGTAGGGGAACCGGGAACTTCAACCAACAACACCCCCATTAGTTTAGTTCTATCCGTGAAAAATACCAGTAGAAATATTATAGCATGTGTGGAGGAGGGATTGGGAATCCGGTTACATTTATTCTTAGAGAATTGTACTAAGACAGTTTTAGTCCAAACGAGATCTCAGACAGAGGCATCAGGATTACTGATGGATGTAATAAATTCTCGGACAAGAAAACATGGTTGTTATCTTATACCAAAAACAGGTTAAAGTGCTGTTATTCCGACGATTTAGGGTTGGGTATTTGAATATTAATGTAATGTAACCTAAGTAAGGATATGGGGGCCCGGTAGCTCAGTCGGTATAGCGACTGAGCTACGGGCTGGGCGGTTCGGGATCGAATCCCGATGAGGACGAGATTTTCTGCCCGTCCAAACCGGCCCTGGGGCCCACCCAGCCTCCTGTAAAATGGGTACCGGGTCCTTTCCGGGAGTAAATTGCGGCCGGGGCGTGCTGCTGATCACTCACCCCCTTCTAGTGCCGCGGTCATGGAAGAGTAGAGCTATACCTCTACCCACTCTCTGGGCCACACCGGGCCTGTGACGGGATCACTTTACCTTTACCTTTTTATGTATGGATATAGTGATTATTGGTAACATTATTTGTTACTGTAGAAAGAAATTGACCGCTAAATATTCTTAGAAGGGCTTTTTTTTTAAATTCATAGTAATACCTCGTATCCTTTCGAAGTTTTGAAATGTAATCTGTTGTAAAACTTCGAGCTGTAAAATACTTTTTTTTAAACTCTTAGTTAAAGATTGTTTTATCAGGGTTGTTTTCCCGCAATTATGGGGCAGCAGAATCCGATGACACATCGGTACTGCCTTGTCAAACTACACGACGTCAAATACCAGAATTCGTAGTCACTGCTGTCAGAACCCATTAATTTCAACTTCAATCCTTCTCTCGTAGCTCCGGAAGTTACGTACTGCTGGCATATGGGAAATGATTATATCGTCGCAACATATTTAATTCGATTTCTGAATGAAGTGTTTAAGATAGTATTTGAAAGTGCCGATTGAACCCGGCAAGTGTATGAGCAGACAGATGAAACTCCAAAAGAACAGTCGTTCTTTTGCCAAAAATTTACGTTCGATTTGGCGAATTAAATAACGGGTTAGAAAATTGTTCCTAAATTTATAATCTGAAAAACATAATAAATTCGTAGCAAAAGCAGTGACCCCTGCTCAAACATACTCGAGGTTAAACATGAATAATATTTAGTTCTTTATTTGTTCAACTAATGCGCACATCTTATGTGTATTGGACCGTGCATCATTGTAATAGTTGAAGAATAAGAGACCAACCTGATGTCACAATTTATTAAGTTTTATTTCACTTTTTCTATGCTCAACATGTTTCGGATATTAATACATTCATCTTCAGGAGCCTGCGACTTTTCTATTGTATCACCACATTGGTTGCGTGTTCTTATAAGAACACACAACCAATGTGGTGATACAACAGAAAGGACGCAGGCTTCTGACGATGGATGTATTAATATCCGAAACATGTTGAGCATAGAAGAAGTAAAATAAAACTTAATAAACCGTGACATCAGGTTGGTCTCTTATTCTTCAAATAATGTATACAATTCTTATAAAACTGTTAAACTGTTAAAATCATTTAAAATTATAATAGTTGCTCCAACATGTTTCGGTTTACATAAACCATCATCAGGGAGCTCTCAGCCTGTGCTTCGTCAGTTGCAATGTTGATATCGGTTACATATTATTACTTGAAGTTATCGGTACTGTGGCTGCATATTTTGCACAGACATGTTATGCGTGTAACTGCGTAATTTGCTCAGTGCACAGTGCACGATCCACACGCATAACAGGACTGAGCAAAATTCGCAGCCACAATAGCGATAACTTCAAATAATAATATGTAACTGAAGTCTACATTGTAACTTCAACGAAGCACAGGCTGAGAGTTCCCTGATGATGGTTTATGTAAACCGAAACATGTTGGAGCAACTATTACAATTTTAAATTATTTTAAGGGTTTAACAATTTTATAAGAATTGTGTGCATTAGTTGGACAAATAAAGGACTTAATACTATCAACATGCACGGTGCAACTACAAAGACGTGTAAT
>Ga0123357_10013581_pt1 | contig 10579 bp, 8 predicted proteins | sample TergutEmb28metaG_FD_89873 | JGI IMG/M metagenome (GOLD analysis project Ga0123357, IMG submission 89873) | Embiratermes neotenicus P4 segment gut microbial communities from Petit-Saut dam, French Guiana - Emb289 P4 | ecosystem: Host-associated > Arthropoda: Insects > Digestive system > Gut ...
TCTTCTTAACAGTTGAGCCGGTCTCTTCAAAGTTGTTTACCCACGTCTTTATGGCATGAGCTGACGGCACTTTACTGTTTCGATGAATCCCGAATTTCTTGCGAAATTCACGTTGGGCGGCAATGTAGCTATGGTTGTTCTTATAAAATGATTTTACGGCGCAAGCACGCTGTGCACCAGTCCACGACTCCACTTTAAACTAAACGCTATTCACGGCCACGCCACCTGGCAACACAATTCCCCTTCCCTGCTCAAGCTAAAAATACAAAAACGCCGTTGCCAAATCGCCCGATTCGCTGGCGGACATTGTATAATACGCCTGGATTATGGGCCACTTCGTACAGGTACTGATACTTACACCAGACGGAAGTCATTCTTGACGTCAGTGTTTAGTGACATTATTAAGAAATTAAGACAGACACACAGCCATCGGTCGGTTTGTAGCGTCGTACAAGTGTCAAGCTGTCTCTTTAGAAATGTTAAGATTCATGGCATCGTTATTAAACCACGTAAAATCGGTTTAATGACGTTTAATGCGTTTTGTGTAAATTTGCCTTGCTCACTTATTTTTATCTGTGTTTATAATTAAGGTCGGAGTATATTGCATATTAGACCGTCAACATTTTCAAAATACTGCTGTGATTTATGGTCTTATTATTCTTTCATCGGTTTTTTGTATCACTATGCGATGTGCCACCCAACGATCATGTTATGCTTTTTTGTATTTAAGAGGCATTAAAATTTTCTTAATTTTATTACAGATACTTCTTTTCCTATTTTGCAAACATGTAATTCGTAGCCGAATTTTCGAGTTCACACAATTCTGTACGACTTACAATTACTTACTTACTTACTTACTCCATGGTTCAGAGTCCTTCTTGAAAAGCTAACTGGTTTGCAGCTAGTCAAGAAATTCCCCGCATTTCACGGAACCCGAAGGTTCATTACCGCACTCACAAGCGTCCGCCACCTGTCTCTATCCTGGGTCAGCCCAATCCTATCCATATACACACATCCCACCTCCTGGAGATCCGTCCTAATATTATCCACTCATCTACACCTAGGTCTCTCCAGTGGTCTCTTTCCCTCCGGTTTCCCCAACAAGACACTATACACCCCCTCTCCTCACCCATACGCGCTACATGCCCAGCTCATCTAATTCTTCTCGATTTTATCACCCGCACAATATTGGGCGAGCAGTACAAATCATTTAGCTCCTCGTTATGCAATCTCCTTCACTTCTCCGGTTATCTCGTCACGAATTATATTTATGTAATGCTAAAATACTGAAGTCGATTGGCGCTTTATCAACACTTATTAGATATTGACTTTGAGGCTGATGTTTCCGAAACCTTTTTAAAACGAATTCTTTCCTTCAGAATTTTTTATTTAAAAACACGCCGAAATAAAATGTCCAGAATCAGGCAGCTTGTGAGTGATCTTGGAATTGTATTCACTTTAAGTACACGCAACACATCTGTAGCCCTGTACTGCATTCTGTTGAACTCTGTATAACCAAAATGCATTGATGTTAGTTTCTTATTATGACATTGTTAAATAGGAACTGTGTAGATTTCAGTATTCCGGTGCGGTGGTCTGTAATCCTGTGGAGCTAGGCGCCTGTCATATTGTCGCGAAATAGGTATGGAATATTCCATCACTTGCAATGCATTTTTTTTAGAGACGGTGGCGGAACTGTGAAAATAAGACGCGTTTTGTACTTGTCTTCTTAGATAAAGTTATGTCATAGAAATGTTTACAAATAGCACTGATTAAGGGTGGTACCGCGGTAGAAATCGGAAGGTCGCTGGTTCGATCCCAGCTGGTGTCACTGGATTTTTCATTGACATAAAATCCTTCCGATCGTACTATGGCCCTGGGGTCGACTCAGCCTCTAAAGGCGGCCGGTGCGTAAGGCTGACAACCTACCACCATCCTGTGCCGTTGCCATGAAATCTGGGAGCCTTAACTTCCTGGAACCCTCTGGGCCTGTCCAGGCCTGTAATTGGACTGCTTACTGATCAAGAGTAAAGGTTAACATGATAGGAATCAGGTATATTGGTGTCGAATAAGGAAATGTTCCATAAGACTTGGTGTTACTTGCATAAAAGTGTTCCGTGCTACTGCTCTGGTGAATAGGCCTGTGTTTTGAATGATAAACATGTTCAGTCAACAGTTCTGTCAGCTAGCTGTACGTAATGCTGTATTTGATACACCATCCGACTATAATCAGCTTCCTTTACACTGTGACAAGGGATTATTAGTAAGATCAGCGGGATCTTTCAGGTTTGTATTGGAAGTGACACTACTGTTAGTTCAAGACATGAAGGCTACGGCGAAAATGCATTCAATTGAGGGATACGGTACTAAACTTCCTAACGATTTAGCTCCCAATGATTGCAGTGATATTGACAGTAGGTAGTTATGTGTACGTCTTTCATACAGTGTAATACGATAGTTGAACTAAAATAGTAAATCTCATTTCCAACGTTGTATTTATTTAACCTAAGGTAAACGGTAAATTCTGGTACGTTAAACATGTCTTCACCAGAGGCTGTGCTTTATCTGTTTAATGGAAATTGAAACTGACGGATTTCTTTCCACCCCCATTTCATTCTTTGAGCTAAAACAAATACATTCTGAAGCCAGGGATGAAACACAGATATGCAACCGGTTATACATGGGAGTGCTTATTATCCTTTCCCCTGGTATCTCAGACCTTTTAGAGAGAAACGCTTTAATTAGGCAGGGATTGCGACTGCCCTGAAGTACGAACTGTACCTACTGTTCGACAGATCTCGCGTATTTCCATTTCCCTTTGTTCAATGTTGACTTTTTGCAGCACGATTTTCATGTAAATACTGTTCAAAAAATCTAGTTTCTGCCTCACATAAAACATGATACCCTTCCATTACACAGACCAAAATGGCAATGCCTTGTATACAAAATTGTAATAGTTCAAAGACACTTAAGTTTTTAATTTTACCTCAGTTTTATTGTAATAATAATAATAATTTGTAATGTTGGATCCCACAGTGAAAGCACAACGAATGTACTTATATTGACATCTCATTTTGTTTCTTTGCTGCTTGTTTGTCTTGTATAAAGAGGCCTCACGATTCATTTGTCAACAGGAGTCCTACAGAGAGAGAGAGAGAGAGAGTTTTTTGAGTGTGATCATGTGCAACAAAAAAGCTGTACACCTACAATGGGTATGTAGAAGAGGTCAGACTAAGTAAGAAGGAAAAAAGTTGTAGCATAGTGACCGTATAACATCGCCCTGTTAGTTTTTTTTTTTTATATTTGCACCTGTTTATCCGAGTTCGCTTTAATTAGTTGTCTTGATTAAACATGTTGAATTCCGGTGTTATTTGCCAAATGTGGAATCCGGTGCACAAATGTAGGTTCACTGTTTATCTTCACTCATCTGGAGATACCCTTTCGATACTAAATCTTTAATGTTGAAGCGGACGGTGTATATACTGACCACTGACCGCTAAACAGGAGTTGTTGCAATGTTTGAGGTAAGCGTCTAATACCAGTGGCCACCAAACTGTCTGTATTCAACGTGTTCGGGACAGGAAGAGAGGCAGTTTAGCATAGCGCACCAGGCGTTAGTGTAGAGAACTAATGAATGTCCTGACAACGTTTCAAATTTCCATTCCTGAGGTAATCGGTGTCTTTTTTCAGATATTTAGATTTGAAGTAAGGCCGTAAATTACCCGGCTTCTTGCAACGGGAACCTGTGTGTACATTCGCTTTATCATTCTGTACTGAACAGTGCGTAGTGTTGCTTTAATGAACCACCGTAAACGTTATTTAAGTGGAATGTTGTAGTCGAAACTTTATCGCCTCGTTACAGGACCTACCGCCTGAATGTAGCTACTTGGAGTTTTCTTTAAACGATTTCCGACCATCATTTTAAGCAAGGTAATGAAACTTCAGGTTCCACGAAGAGCGAAGGATACTTCAGCAGTCAGTTCATTATCGGCTTTTCAAGCATTATGGCGTGCAGTTACTTATCAGTGAAACTTGAGGGTTATTTGAACGTGTATCTTCCTTATGAAATAATGTGAAATGTCAACTTGATGCAACAAGGTAATTTTATTGGCGTATTTTTAGCTCGACATGTTTCGGGTACATACGCCCATCATCAGGAGCATTAGATGTTGAGTTGCAGCATATGGTTTTCTGCACCGAGTTTGTGAATGGGTGGTGGTCTTGAAAGCCGCTGCTTAGGTCGTGTGTACGGTGCGGATTGTGCCGCACGGCACCATCCGCACCGTACACACGACCTACACAGCGGATCTCAAGACCACCACCCATCCAAAAACTCGGTGCAGAAAACCATATGCTGCAACTCAACATCTAATGCTCCTGATGATGGGCGTATGTACCCGAAACATGTCGAGCTAAAAATACGTCAATAAAATTACATGGTTGCATCAAGTTGGCATTTCACATTATTTTAACAATGAAAATTCGTACACAGTGTTATTTTTCCTACTCATAGAGTGGAGTAACTACCGATAAGCTGGTCATAATATAAAATTCAATTTATGGAACCCTGATGTTTCATAATCGTACTCACAAACGCCTCCCACTCACACGTGTCCCGAAGCAGGCGAATCTTTACACTCGCTATTTGTCATATTTATTTCTCTCATCTCTTTCAGTATTATTCTCCTGTCTCCCTCAAGGAATTCAAAATGTTCCTTACGATATTCGCAACGAAACTTGCGGTAGACGTTGTTACAACAGTTGTAATATAAATACTATCTTCGCGAACCTGATAGGTGATGGCCTTTTTGTCAGTTTGATCCTTCAGCAGTGAGTCTGAAAAGTTTGGAGGTACTTAACAGTTACGAGTTGTCCGGGGATCGAATCCTGATGGGGGCGATGTTTCCCATACCCGACTCGGCCCCTAGGCCCACTCAGCCTCCTGTACAAGAGGTATCGCATCTTTATCGGGAACAAGACGCCGGGGCGTAGTGATGACCACCCATCCACTTCAGAGCGGAGTTGCAAATCGGTTGGAGGTATACCTCTGCCCCCCCCCCACCCCCACCCTCTCTGTGCCTGCAAAGGCACGTCTTCTCATCTACTTATGAAGCCGCATTGCCCCTGGGAACTCTGGAATTTCTTGTAGATGGTAATAACTTTGGTAAAGTGTAGTAAATAGGAAAATTTATTGGTGGTTTATCTCGGGTTACCGTCTCACCGGCAACTCAGATAATTCCTCCACTAAGTCAGTCTGAATTGGTTTAATTGTTTGAGGGTGCGGCCTAGTCGCAGAACACCGAGAGAGGAGAAGTTATCGCGATTAGGGTTATATTTACATAGTTTACAGCACAGCGCGCTAGGAGCTGCGGTCATCGGCAAATCCACTAAGAAGACTGAGACTGCAATGTCTCCGAGCGTTCGGCAAAGCACCCAGCCACAACTCGGCGTCTTAATCTAGAAGACAAATACGTAACTAACTCCGTGGAGTGGAATAGTTCTTTAGAAATGTTGTGGTTGCTCAGTCACTAGAGATATTCGATTTCTACGGTACTCGACCGTTCATTTCCCTGTTCACAACAGCGCACCGCTCCATCCTTTTCTAAATCAGTCTAATCCGTTTCACACACCATACCCTACGTACTGAAAATCTACACTTTAATATGATCCTCTTGCCGCAAATGGTCTCTTTGATAAATTTTTCCAGCTATAATTTTATATTCTTGTCTCTTCTCTACCATTCAGGCTACGTACCCCGCCCATCTTATTTTGGTTGATTGAATCTCATTAGTAAGAAATAATAACTCCACCCAGTCTTATGTTAATAGGGTTTTCTTCTTGTTTTTCTTCTGTGGTATTTCGCCTTTTTTCGGCACCATGCCCTCCGCGATGCCGGGGTTACGAGAAGGGCGAGTTTTTACCAGGTAAGGATGCTCCCCGACCTGGAGGGCTAAAGTGTCTCCGTTTGTGTGGCACCTCGCTCGGTACCTGTCCGTTATTTTTTATCTTACCAGCAGCTAGGCTACCGCCAGGAAAGCTTTCCTTTCTATTCATATATCACTGAGGTTTTGGACCCCGGGGGTGAAGCAGCTTGAATCTGATAAGTCATTTTCGTCTACTACCTAGGCTAATGCATGCAGCTAACTTCCACACCACCACATGCCTTACGTAGCTCGGTGCTTAATTCAGCATAGGGGAAAATATACCAGCTACCTGTGCATAAGTCTTAAAGAGCCAACTTTAATAAGCCCTGCTCATTGTAGGTTGACCGCCTGTTGCCAGTATAAATCGTGCAGGTGGTGTAAAATTGTATCAACTACACAGTTCCTTTAAATTGTATCAACTACAAAGTCCCTTTAAATGCCTGGTAGTGCAGTGTGGCTTTGCTTGCTCCTTCAAGTACACGTCTAAACATTCTTTAAATGTAACAACGTTTCAAACACACATGCCGTTGTGCATGCACTATACCATGCATTCGGTAGCTCACCTGAGGAGCCGAACGCTTGTCTACCCTGAAAATGAACATAGCATGTTTCTCCGAAACGTTGATGTCTATATACCAAACTTATTCGCATATCAGAGGACCATAACTTTAATTTCACTTTTTCCGTTAGTCCATAAGCATGCATTCAGACATTTCACAGAAATGAATTATCGCTTGCTAGGTGTAGACGACACTAAAATTTTCTACGTTTAAACCGATCTACCTACTATGCAAATTATGTGTAAGAACATTTTTTGAAATCAAGCTATGTAAATTGAACTGAATTTGTATGTGAAAACTGTGCACGCCGAAACCTTTATTCCATACAGCTGTTAGGACGAGCTGACTGCTTGTGGTGGGTCTGGATTCGTCCACTGTTATGACGTGCAAATCAGCGGTCGTTACGTTTGGGGTTCTGGTCATGACACAGGGGTCATTGGTTTTTGCGTCTGTTACTACATTTCGAGTATGGGGTAGTGTGTGTGTGTGTGTGTGCGAGTGCGTGCGTGTGAGGCTTTGTCTGTTGGTTTTGTTGCATGGAGGCTTAGTTTTGGGGTTAGCTTGGTGGTTCTGGCGTAATGGATTGCGGTCGTGTTGTACAGTGTTGTGCATGCGTGCTGTTTGGAGGGTTAGAAATGACAGTGAAAGTAGCCGCTTTGGAACTTCGATCCTGAACGCATATGGGTTCACAATTACAGTTGTAAGGTTTAATGGGCACGAATAAGACAACAAATATTTAACTGTAATTGATAGTATACCAACAGATGCACATAAAATGTGTAAAATATGTTACAAATCATCGTTTCACGTAAGCACTTGTTTCCAGAAGACGGTAATGTTTACACAAATTAAAATTTGTCTGTGAGTGTATCTACTGCGAGTTTAACACGGTTAGCTGCTTTTGAGTTTGGACTTTAATATAGTTTTTGATGAACAAAAGACTTCTTTGGTCTTGGCCTGGAATAAGGTTTCTGTTCCGAATTCTACTAAAAATGCACACCTCGAATTCATAATCTCCGACTGCACTTACAGTATAACACAACTTGTGTGCACAAAAGAATTAGAAGTGGGTTGAAAAAAGCCACAAGTGTTGTCGCAAGAATTTGTCAAAGTGTGTATTTGTAACCGCAATGTATTTTTGGGGCAACTTAGTCTAAACACTCTGATTTATCACTTTGTATGACAGGAAAGAATTTTGCTCTCAATATTGACTGAAGCAAGTATGTATGTTACATTTGTTAGAGACGCGAATTGCAGTTGAAAGTTACACGCGGCTGCATTTGAAAGTTATGTTCCGGTGAATATATTTTGATGTTTGCAGCAATTAAATGTATTTTGTGGTTTTGGGTTGTCTGCACCAACCTCGAGAACACACCAGGAGTCAGGGGTTTGAAATAAAAAAGAAAAACCAAGTTTTAGGATGGCGATTATCTGCGATATTGTGCCGTATAGTTAGGCAGATGTTTATAAACGTTTCGGAATACTATTGTACCTCTGTCTTCACATTCAGAATGAGTGGAGTGGTGATCATTCCCCATCTGATGTCGTGGGAAAAAATGCGTGTAGCTATACTCCACTCCTCATGTACCTTTAAGGCATGGTACTTAAGTGACCACATGGGCAAATTCGATTTGACTCTAGAAAATATTCGATGCTAGGAATGACTTAAACGTTTCATTCACCGTGTATCTATGATTATGTATTATTTCGTTTGGGTGTTTCCTCGGCGTCAGAATTTTCTGTACCGACGTTTCGGACACACACTGTTCCATATTCGTAGGTCATAGGTTGTTTAAACGAAGTATGAATATGGAACAGTGTGTTGCGAAACGTCGGCAGCTAAACTTCACACCCCGGGGAATCACCCAAAAGAGAGAATACAACATTCACAACACGGTGAAAGTTTGAAATCAAGAACTGTGTTAATGTTTGAACATGAGCGTCGAGTGTCGCTGAATTCTGCAGCAGAATGAATAATCCCATTATAAAAGTCGGTTTGTTTCACGAAGACCATGGATGTACGGATTGCGGCATAGACTTCGGAGAGTAGGTTTAAATGTGCGCTCCAACCGTCGGAAGTACGTATTCAAATGTCTAACTTACGAAGAGCAGGTGTAATATTTAGGCAGCTGTGCACACTATGCCGTCTGCTTTGAATGAAGTCCTTAGAAGAATAATACAGAGGCCTAGAGTCACACCATTTGTTCTTCAAAAAATGTGAAATTCATTTGAGCTTACCCTTTGAAAGTAACGTTGGAATATTCCTTTGCAGACCTCTCTTTGGGTTGCGTGCATTATTAACGACCATTTGTTTGTACGTATTTCAGAGAGCAAACGTTGGAGCCATGTAAATAATGTGTAACTGTACATAATCGTACTCCTTTTGTATGTTTCATGTTTGTGAACCAGGAGACGCCCAATACACCGCAAAGGTGAAGTGCACAACAATGTAAATATTTGATGAGTGTCAGGAACTTTCATGTCTGTATGACTGTACTTTTATCTCACCTGTCTACTCTTCCTGTATAGCAACCCCACTCACCTGTACGAGTATGTATGTACGTATCTCTGTGATGTTACCTCCGGCCAACCCACACACCTAGTATTCCTTCTGTATGTGTCACATGCATCACTATATTAATTTGTCCGTCTGTTCAGTGATGTGTATTAAAAGTAACAACGCTGTAGGCGTATTTTTCTTTTACGCAATGTTCTTGTGTTATAATAATTTAGTACCACAAATTTCGGATCTATTAGAAAACTGAATGAGGAATTATTTATTACATACATGGATCCTTATAATCAGAAGATCGACTAATTTTAGAGATGCTAAGGGTGAAAACTGTTTAATTTCATTGGTGAAAAAGCTCGTTGAAATTTATATTATTTTCCCCGTTAAACCACTGAATGATTTTACTACACTACCTACCAAATTGCACAGTTTGGAACGTATAACTGCCAACTGTTTGCGTATTTTCGTGCCAGTACTGCAGTGACTTAAATTATCACGGAAAGAGAAAGCGTACGAAAGACACAGTGGAACAGCGCGCGAATATTAAGTCTTCCCGGCCCTTTGACGGCCCACGTTTAGTATGTTTTTATAATCTGGTAAACATGGTGTTTTATTTAATTATTGGTAGTTCTATGATAGCCCACTTTGCTACCGCACTACGTACAAACTATTTCATTTCTGACGTCACAGATAACAAACACCATGTCCATGACTAAAGACCAGTAATTAACAGTACGAAGAGATGGTGATAATGAGGAAGACTACTATGATTATGTTAATAATGTTATTAATAATTTGTGTTAATAATAATAAAAGCTGTAATGATATTAACCCATAAAAAGGGGGCGGCCTTTCCTATGCCAATTTTCACGAATCTCACGAAGACTGAGCAGTATTGTATGCAGTTCTCATATACCGAACTACCTCAAAATTGGACACTAAATGCGGTAAGTATGAGTCGAAATACAGTAACGCCATTACGTAAGGTGGAGTGCAGTTTTTTTGGAATTGTAGCCTGCCAATTTTTCTTTCTCCATTCGGACGAACAGTGTAGAAAATTTCGGTAAATTTTCATTTACTCAAGTAAGTAAAGTATAGTTTTAACTACGCCGATTTTCGCGAAACTTACTAGACCCCACCGTAATGTGGTGCAGATAGAGTACATCGCATTTAACGCTGTTCAGACAAAAGTGTGGGGAGTGTGGATGAACAGTCTTTGACGCCTTTAAGTAAGGTAAACCTTTCACTAAGCCAATTTATATGAAAGTCACAGATGGTCATAGTAATTGCTTGGAAATTCACAACACCGAATTGCAGGCAAGTCGAACAGTAAACGTGGAAGGTGTAGATGTAAATTCATTGAGGACCTTTAAGTAAAGTATATCTTGAAATATGCCGGCTTTACAGAGACGTCTACGTGGAAACTTGTATGGACTTCTGGGTAAATGACCAACTTGATGCACAATTACTTTATATAATACGTTTATTATTATAATCCTCTACATGTTTCGAGCAACTTTATGCTCATCATCAGGAGGTTAAATGTTATTAACAACAGCATCTGTTATAGTATTCTGTGTTAA
>Ga0123357_10013582_pt1 | contig 10579 bp, 3 predicted proteins | sample TergutEmb28metaG_FD_89873 | JGI IMG/M metagenome (GOLD analysis project Ga0123357, IMG submission 89873) | Embiratermes neotenicus P4 segment gut microbial communities from Petit-Saut dam, French Guiana - Emb289 P4 | ecosystem: Host-associated > Arthropoda: Insects > Digestive system > Gut ...
ACAAAAAATACAAGAATTTTGTAAAATGTATCATTGTTATTTTTTAATAAATTATATTGGCCCGCCTAAAGTTTTTTTCCTTTCCTTTGGCCCCCTCTTTAAAAAGTTTGCCCATCACTGAACTAGATAAAAATGGAAATACCAAGAAAATCTCTCAGACCTAAACAAAGGACATGTCCATGATTAAGATGATGAAGTTGCTTATTTTCTATATACATGGGTCCGTGCATCGTGAATCGAATTTAATAACTGTCCAACAAGATGCGACTTATTCAGTTTATCACATTTCTGTAGGCAGCTCTACACGTTTTGGGTGTTGACACCCATCATCAGGAGCTTGTACAACTGTAATTACAGCTTCTGGTATTGAATAACCGGATCTACTGCCATCCGCTCTCGTTGTTGAGTTGGAACTGATTCATGTGTATCGTACCTACCGTATGACACACATGAATCAGTTCCAACTCAACGAGAGCGGATGGTAGTAGGTCCAGTTAATCAATACCAGAAGCTGTAATTACAGTTGTAGGAGCTCCTGATGATGGGTGACAACACCCAAAACGTGTAGAGCTGCCTACAGAAATGTGATAAACTGAATAAGTCGTATCTTGTTGGACAGTTATTAAATTCGAAGTTGCTTATCTTACACAGATAAAAGACTTCCGAGGTACTGGCACACACATACTTGTAAACACATTCATATTACCCAGGAATTTACTGACACTCCAATTCTGTACTAGATCCATACAATGTACATACCTACACTGGTGTGGCAACTGGCTAGGCAGGTTACATCTAAGCAAATATCATTATTTCATGGCAGGGAGAAAAGTTACATGCAGGGGAATTCTGACACTCAGTAATGACATACTTCAAAACAATCCATTATGCATTCACAAAACTGTGGTGTGTCAGTGACTACAAGTAGATACATAATATATCAAACAGGTACTAACACACAAGGCAAATTTCCTGCTTATTAAAGAGGAAGTTGCAAGAATGACCATTTCACAACCACACAGCTTCAAAAATTTAATAAATTATATCACAGTATGTATGTCGTAAAGTGATGAACTAGGGTTCTGTACCCATAAAAATAGCCCAAATACTCACCTTGAACACTTCAGAGAAGAACCCTGAGCCTATCTTTTCACATGTGAAATCATCCAGTCTGTTAAGGGCAGCAACAGCATGACGTAATGCTTGGCATGAAGACCCTGTCATGCGAGAATGTTTTGTTACTGGTGAAGGAGCATCCATCATAGGTTGTGGTACTGGAGTTGGGACTGGTGTTATTAAATCTCCACTGTACAGTCGAGGTTTACCATTATCACTACACTGATTTTCACAGTATCCACTATCACTTCCACAACCACTCTCTTTTCCAAACATGTTTACTTCCTGGAAAATCTGTTCATAAAATGAAACCCTTATGTCACAGACTGATATATTTTCAACATAATATTTAAAGATGAGGTAGGTCTAGATATTTTATAAGCAGGCCAAGTTCCCAAAGAAAGCATTATTCACTTGTTAGCTGCTTCACCTATGTTTCATGAACTCTCTAATGTAATAGGTCACACAGTGATTATGTTAGTCCACTTTAAGAAAAATGTTTTTGAATTTCACGGTATACAGTTACATAAAAATATGTTCTAATATACCAGATTTAACAGGCAGGACAATTATTATGAGCAAAAAACAATTCGTGTATATTCCAGTAAACACATAAAATTCAATACCAAAGACCGAAATGGTGACATAAGTTGGCGTTGGCACTTTTATTTTGTGGGATAGTCACGGTTCTCTGAATGTCATCGACAGTAAAGTTACAATTCTTTATCATGCACTTGCACCTGAATTTGTACACGGAGTTATAATTTCACATCGAAACACAAGATCACTGGTATACGAAACTAAATCGTCCGCTTTAATCACTAACAAACCGCAGACTACACGAAACGAACTTTCACCATCTACCAACCGGGGCAGCCATTTTAAAACTGCAACGACACCTGGCGCAGTGCACAGATAGACGGAATGACGTCACAGTAGTGGGGAGCACAGGAATTTAACGCATTGGGAAAATGAGTGACTACTACTTAATCCATTCATTTTGCAGCGTTCGTGGCCTTTGAAAAGAGTATTGGTACACAGTTACTTGCACGTACAATTCTATATTTGCTACAACACTCTATGATTCTGTTAATGCGAAAAATCCAGTGGAAAAAAATATGCCTCCTCGTCAATCACACTGTTTTATCTCAAAAATTAATCACAGCTTTTTGGTTTGGTTTTGGTACCGGTGACAGGATAGAAAGTAACAGCGAAACTTTACATTCATTTTGATTCAGTAGTACTCTTACTCTACACACATTTCTAATCTGTATCTCTTTATATCCATTTTCACGAAAGTAAATTTGTATGGAATATAAAATATAGATTGCATTTAAGATCTGAAGTTTTGATGCACTCTTTGGCACGTACAGAGCTGGTTGGTTAAGCGGTAAAGGTCTATTCTTGTATTCAGGAGATGCCCAATTCGAATTTTATGGTGGGACACCTGCTACACTGACAAGTTTTTTTTTGGGGGGGGGGGGATGTTCTTCCTACTCTCCAGGCTAATTCCTGTATAGCACCCCAATTAAACCACAACGACTTCCTTCCAAATTCAATGATTTCATGCTATATATTCATGGATAGTGCGAATATCATCAAATTAACCACTAAAATGCATATGAAAATAACATTACTCGGCATTGTGGCACACATTTCCATTCCTACTTACATCATGCATTCCAAGTGAAAATTCATAAAGCCTGACTGAACCCAGCAAGTTTTGTTTGCGAAATCACTGAACCAAATTGACGAACATACCAAACCATGTGTTACCAATAGTTTTTCTATTATTTAATTGTTCCGTTTTGGTTATAAAAGTCCTGTAATGATGAATGAAATTGGAAAACATGCTTACAAAATTAGTGGGAATGTAAGGACTTGAAAGGTAGTTCTGTACACCATGCACTACCTGTACAGCCAGAGGAAAGTCATGAAAAATTTCACTTCGTATATCAGTTCAACCAGATGAGACTGAAACTTGTATTATCCTAAATACAAGTTTAGAACATTAACTCTTTGAGAGGTAGTGGGATTTGGGCAAATCATTCTCTCTAGAGTTCTGGACACCTTTTATAATTTGCGCAATGTAAAATTTTTACTAAGTGGATGAACGACAGTTCTTCATATGGAGCTTATGATTGCTCATCTAGACGAGAAGCCTCTCAACTGTTATGAAAACGACGCATACAGTGTCTGACCACATTCGTTGTGTGTCCCGTATCTGACACTGTCAAACAGATTTCAGTCATATCCTATTCGATGTTGTGGGTCCACACTACAACTTGGCACGTATATATAATTTTGGACTTGGTCAAAACATGGTCGCCGTAAAAACGAATCCTCGGTACCTGCCGTTATTCTAAAAATAAAGACTTGCACATTATTTTCGATGGTATGGCTGCTTAAAGAATACAAGGAAGAGTTAATGTGTTACCGTGATGCGTGTGGTGTGGTTGGTTAGCTTTGCAGGACATCGGAAATATCTGCAAAAGAGTAGAGAACGAATTTAGACCTTTTATTTTATTATTTATTTGTAGAAATTCTAGTTAGAAAAACAAAGCAAACAAATAAATAAATAAAAGTAATAATATCCTCCTCAAATAGTCGAACTTATGAAAATGTGTATAAACACTTATATAAGTGACCTGGCCATAAATTCCTTCCCGCAGGTTCTGGGGTCGTGGTGTACTAATGTAGCTAATACGAGTACGTAGGTTTTTATAAATCTGGCTTTCGCCTATTACCTATAACAAACAGTACATTTATTTATGGTAAATCAGTCCCGTTACAGGCCCGGAGGGGCCCAGAGGGTTCCAGGAAGTTGAGGTTCCCAGATTTCGTGACAACGGCACAGGATGTTGGTAGGTTGTCAGCCTTACGCACCGGCAGCCTTTACCCCCAGGAAATACTTCTGGTATGAGTCGACCCAAGGGCCATAGTGCGATCGGAAGGATTTTATATCCACTGACACGAGCTGGAATCGAACCAGTGACCTTCCGATTTGTAGCACAACACCTTAACCACTGTGCTACCGCGGTCCCTTTATTTATGGTTCACGGTAAAAACTTCATCTCTCAACAGCATTTTCCAAACTTAGAATTCGTGTTCTGTGCTGTTTGGTTTAACAGTAATATTATCAGTAGAAAGTTAGTAATAGAATTCATTATAAATTAACTAAGGGACAGGAACGTGGCAACTGGACACACGTGGGAAATAATACACTTGTGATAATGGAGGAGAAAGGATTTACAAAACCCATGTCACTTTTCTTATTGTTGCTTTATAAATCGGTTCTCTCTACTTTCTGCCAAGAATGTTCCCAAGTACTTTTGTGGAAAATGGACATTGACCTTGAAGTAGGTTTAAATATTCCCATAACCTAGTAAAATTAGGAATGGGTCCTTCGTGTCTAGCGACTCCCCATTGTGTTTACTGACGTTCCCATACATACTGGGGTTGATGGGAAATAACTGGAGAGTGAAAGTAACACTGCATTTAATTTTAATACGAACTCAGTGCAAACTGAAATTGTTTCATAATGATAATTAAGTTCCCTTAAAGTAAATAAAAAATTATTGAGGTGATCCATAAGAATGGGAGAAAGGGTTCGTCCATTACAAGCGTAAAAAAACTCTGACAAAGAAGGTTTTAAAACTTCGCCGAACAAACACTGTACCGTACTTAAGATAAAAATGAGAGCTTAAGGAAAGCGTGTAAACAAAAATGTTAGCCGGAAGGACCTTAAGACATTTCGTCCACATTCAGACTGGCTTCAGTAGCGGTAAAGCGACCAGAAGGTGAAACTGATCACTAACATTCAGTGGCGTAGGCAGGTTTTTGACGCCCGGGTCGATCAAGTACAACGGCCGTCCGTAACAGAAATTGAGGAATTTATAAAATCACATTTATTGAATATCCACTTTGTCTCAATAATTTAAAATTTGTTGAGAGAAGAATATAATTTTTGGGGGGCTTAAAATATATATGTTTCCGCCCCTTGGACTCTGCTGCCTGGCGTGGTCCCACCACTCGCTCCAGCTGACATTCACGTAGTATCCATGGTCGGAACTCGAGGAACCTTACCTCCACGACCCTCTTACGCTTTCAGAGTATGACACTTGCATCAGGTAAACGTTACACTTCACGATTTGAAATGTATACACTCACACCAATGAGAAATACGTTTTATTACAGCATGGCCAGTTTTCAAAATTAAGACCCCAGCGCAACCGCGTGAAAATCTTGGCAGAAATATGTAGGCCTGCGTTTTGATGAACAGACTTTCGTTATGCTTCTAATTGCGCCGCGCGTTGAAGATATTATTGATATTGCCAAAATGTCCATCACTTGAATCACTTTTAAATTTAATTTATCTACCCCATGCCGAGTTACATGTTCGTTTTCTTTTAGCAGGTAATAACTTCCTAATTACACAGACTGAAACTAAAACGTTCTCATAGCCTTGCATGTTACCGCGTGCTTCTTTATTGAATCACAGAAATTAAAACAGACAATTACTTGAAACTCCTTGACAATGTCCCAGAAGGTTGAAATATGTAGGAGACGAAATATAGACAATTAGGAGCCAACCTTCGAAATAAGTGCATTTAATTGCTTTTAATTTCTATGATTTGATTAAACAAACAAAGTTCTTCTATTAATCGTTTAATTTTCCCTTTGATTTCAACTGGTCCTTTTTTTAGAACAGTACAGTCCGTCAGAATTTGTTTACGGTTTCGTTATCCATCTCCGTCGGCAGCTGAGACCACAGCAGCGATCCCTAGGTAGACTGGTGAATAATACGGCGGAAGTATGTGGGGGTAATCGTGAGCTATTTGCAGACACTGTGCTGGAGAAGCTCAGCCACATTTCGGTCAGGTTGGCTAGTATTCCGGTCGAGTTCGGAACCGGGAACCTTCCGGATACAAATGGCAACATTACCACCGTAGCCAATGAGTTCCATATAAAACGCTGTAGAAATAATCTTTGGAATTCAAAGTAAAAACATTAAATATGAACAATTAATGTTGTATCATTTTCGATTTTAGGGGGGCGCAACCCCCCCGTGGGCCAGGGCATCCTCACTCATGAGGTTTATAGAGCCCACATAACGACGCACCACAGTCGGAAGGACTCCTCTGGACGAGTAATGAGCTTGTCTCAGAGACCTCCACCTTACAGCACACAACACTCGAAATAGACAAACATCAATGTCCCCGGTGGGATTCGAACCCACAATATCAGTGGACGAGCGGCCGCAGACCTGTGCATTAGACCGCGCGGCCACTGGTATCGATTTTCGCCTGTTGCGCGAATTAAATAAGACACTATATTCGTAGCCTGCAATTCATGGGAAAATGAGGACGAACGCGAAATAGTACGTGAAGAAGTGCGTGTGGTGCGAGAGGATTAGGTGTGTCTCAGTATTGCCACGCGAATTTATTCATGACTATGAATTCTGAAGTGCTCTTAATTACTGGTCTGTACTGAAGTGGTGTCAAATGTGAAGAAACAAGGGTACATCACGAGAAAGCAAAACGCTTGGCCTAAGCCTCGGCCCAAGACACAAAATGGTGAAGAGCAACAGAAATTAACCATCGTGGGGCAACATATGAAGATGACGCTAGTCCTGTATTTTTCCTGGCAGTGCTGACGAAATGTATTGTCATCGCAATTAGTTTCCGCAAAGTGGGGCAACTTGCAGATACGCAGCCATCTTCATTTAAAGTACTTAGTGGTTTTCTGTGACGAAGGGAAGACAATCCTTTTGAACAGTGGTACAATTGGGCTTCTTGGGGCCCGGCACGCTGGGAAAGAAACAACGTCGATCGCCTCTAACACAAAGGCTGGACTTTAACAAATCACAACCCTTTATAGAATTTCCTTATATTTGGCTTAATAGTTTATAAATTTTTGAGCGCAGAAAATAACTTTTCTTAATTTAACCCTTCACCTGCTAACGTGTAGAATATGGTGAGCTCCGAATAATGCTAGCAAAGGGCAGATGGGATTTAATTTGGTGTTTAAAGGGTTAAAATATTCGTTTTCCCGTCATATGGACTCTGCTGCCTGGGGCGGCCAAACCACTCGCCGTCTCCCACCCGCGCTACGCCCATGCTTTTAAATACTTTATTTCGAAATTTCATGTCAAGATTGTGGAAGCTTCAGGTGTTGCTGGCATATTTATGAAGCGCATCAAACAAAGGAAGATTTAGCTATCAGCCTCTCCGCTACATATACGTAGGCATTTCTCTTATTAATGACGTCTGTGGCTGGAGCAGTATGAAGAGTTGCATAATTATTGATGACCAATGAAGTAGGAACGATTTGGAAGTAGAGATATTGGCCTAATTCTACATTCTTTTCCGAAGCATTTGTCTTAACCGAATAATGCTATGATAAACCTCTCACATCCTGGTTTACATTTGAATATATTGTGAAATTTTACCATTTGAGAAGTATGTGGACCAAACTGTGTTTTGAGCGTTATCAAGGAAATATGTTGTGCTCTGAATTACAGCTATATAAATTGCTAACTTGCTCCAGAACTCGAGAATGTCAATAACTTTACATGACAAGAATTATATATGTAATTTAGAGAAAATATACTAATATTACAAAAGTAATTACCTCATCTACCAAACTAGTTGCATAGATATGTGACTATAGACCAAAGGTTAAAATTTCTGAAACGAGTAAACGATTACCTCCCAAATGATACTGGAAATTTTCCAGGCGTTAACTCATGAATTAATATATCAAAGTAAAAATAAAATTTCTTTATTCATTACATAACTTAATTATAGGAATTATGATCTGAATATTCACCACTAAAATTCAAATGCCGTTGCATCTGTTGTGTGTCATTGCTACAGTCTGATTGTGGAAATTCTGGGGAAAAAATATGATAAAAATTAAGCGATTGACACTATGGCAAAAGAAAAGAAAATGTGGTACAAGTGTCAAACAAGCAATTGACAAAACAAAGTGGGTAGTGCTGTGGGAAAGAAATGACACTGGTCACAACCTTGTCATGTTCAAAATAACCCATCTGACATATAAAATTAGTGACATTTTGAATTCTATTTGGTTCTTTATATGCAGACTGTACATGATCAGCTAAGAGCTATAGAGCAGTAATGTTGTGATTTTATCAGTATATTATAATGCTATGCCAGCAGCATTAAACTAAGGTTCCTCTGAACAACACTTTACAATAGACCTTGTGACAGCAGGCCAACACATATCACAAGCATTACTGTAACATATGAATGTGAAATATCCTTCAGTAGCATTTATAATCTCTCTGATGGTGATTCACCATGTGTGAAGTTCCAAGCATAAGTCACATTATTCTCAGTACTTCCTCCACATCTCTAGCTGCTAGCAAGCTGCATATAACATAAAACAAAGATTAAGCCAACTAAACAGAAACTGGTGAAGGCGGTGTAGACCACATAACAACGTAGAATGTAGTGAAGAGAAAGTGTTATAATCTCAGATATCTCATACGACAGTGAAATCTGCCAGATCTGAAAACTGAACCTTGAACAAGTGCAGACAACTCTCCCACCCTCATTAATGCTTGTCTCCAATCCTACAGTATGTATGATTCCTATCAGATGAGAGAACATGAAATTTACACCTTCCGCAGGCCAAAGAGAAGCAAAACTCGAATTCATCAGAGAAAACACACAAGATTACGACTAACTAATGAACCAAATCACTCCATAGGGTAGTCTTCTTCTTGTAAAGCTACTAAATCTTCAGCTATCTACGCTATTCTGACACATTTTATGAAACCCAAAGGTTTGTTACTGTGCTCACAACAGCTCACACACTTGACCCTACCGTGTGCCAGAAGAATCCAGTCCATGCTTTCCAATCTCATTTCTTTAACATTCATTATAATATTATCCTCCTATCTATGCCTAGGAGAAGCTGGCATAGCGCAGTACGTCTAGATATTGGCTAGAAGCTGGAGGGTCCTAGGGTCAAGTCCCCACAGTGGCAACAGATTTTATCTCCCCAAAGCCATCCAGACCAGCTCAGAGGCCCAACCAGACTCCTGTCTGAGGGGTGCAGGAGTTCTTGCCAGGGGTAAAATGGCTAGGATGAGATGTTGACCACTCATCTCCATACAGCACGAAGGTCAGAAGTGATTGTAACTATACCTCTACTCCTCCTACATTCACAGCATGGATAGAACTAAACTTCATCTACACCTACAACTTCCAAGCGGTATACCTCAAGTGTCACAACCAAAACCCCTCACCTCCACATGTGCCACAAGCCCTGCACATATCATGTCATATTTACACAGTTCAATTTTACTTTTACATTCTCAATAACCACGGCAATTATGCTTTATTTAGTGACACTCTCATTTAATTAAAATTTACAATGCAACTTCCTTCTATCACAATTCTCTGTGTATTCTATTTTCTGTATTTTCAACATGGCTCAGTAAGAATGTTCATATAAGCAACAAATGAACAACTGTGACATATAGATGGAAAAATTATTCCTTGGTATAGTGAGATGGGGTATGACAAATTTTGTAGCTAGGTTCTGTAGACATTTGGTCATAATAGAAACAAAATAAGTGAAGAAGGTAAACTGTAAACCTTACAACTGCATGCTATTTGAAGAGGGTTGGCCCAGAACATGTGGGTGCCCTGGGCAGGCTAATAATTTGGCACCCTTTCAAACTGATATTCTTTCGAATTTTCAGCCTAGGGGAGGGCTGGAAAACCATTTTGGGCAGTGAATAAGGTCTATGAATCTTTCTCTATCATTAATTACTGCCTATTATAATTAATATATTCTATGTTAAAATAAGAGGATCCTCACATAAAGCGATATGGGGAAAAACAGGGAAATTGCCAAGCCTCTTAGCACACCATATTTCAAAATGTTAAAGAAAAAAATACATTAACCTACATAACATTACCTGATATATCATTACTGTTATTGTAAAAAATTATTGCAGAGAAAGTGAAAAAAAAAAATGGCTGAAAGCATTCCTAGGATGCCTGTTTGAACAAAAAATAAGGCTTCTGAATTACTTTAATAAGAGTTTTTAGAAACTAATTGCTATTTATAACTAATTCTTCACAACAGACAAAATTAATTCCCACAAGCATTCTAGGATGCTGATAATACTGACATTGCTACACTTTTTAAACTCTCAAAATTTTAGGAATGGAATTCCAGAGTTTCAGGAGTGCATTTTCTGCTATTTTCAGTGCTGACCTCACTGATTTCTTAAATGAAAACTGATACACAAACTTTGATGTATAGTTGACCGTGCATCGTAGTTCAATGTGGATAAAGTGACCAACTAGATGTCACTTTTAGTATTATGTTTATTTCTCCTTTATAGGTTGCTCAACATGTTTCGGGCAACCTTGTGCCCATCTTCAGGAGCTGACGACTTGGAAGTATTTATCAGATGTGT